>Ga0123356_10000073_pt1 | contig 106706 bp, 95 predicted proteins | sample TergutEmb28metaG_2_FD_92546 | JGI IMG/M metagenome (GOLD analysis project Ga0123356, IMG submission 92546) | Embiratermes neotenicus P3 segment gut microbial communities from Petit-Saut dam, French Guiana - Emb289 P3 | ecosystem: Host-associated > Arthropoda: Insects > Digestive system > Gut ...
ATATCCTTATTATTAAGAAAATGTTTATACTCAGATGACTTTGGCAATCAGCTGGATTGTATTAAAATATTTCCCGTCTTCTGCTGCCATCATATCCAAAGTCCATTTGTCTTCACCGCAGGGGTTAATGCTTGCAAGGTATTCTTTCCAGGCTATATCGTGGCAAGCCATTTCACTAATGTTCACAATTTCTATGCCCGCAGCCTTGCTAAACAAATTCTTCCACCATTCAATGCCGCGGACAGTTTTTGCAACCTCAGGAACATCCCAGAATGATTGCATTTCCGGCGGAACATTAACGCCAAAATCATACTTTAATCCGGGAAATGCAACTGCAATGTAACCGCCTTTTTTCACATAAGAAATAAGATTTGGCAGCATTTCCTCGTTGTCGCCGAAAATATTATATGCGCCTACCGAAAAGATCACATCGAAGTAACGCTTTGCAAACGGCAAGGGCTGTGTTGCGTCTAACATAAGAGGAACAATTTTATCTGCAATACCAAGAGATTGAAACCTCTCATAATTTTCGGTTGGGTCAATATATAAGTCGGCGGCAAAAACGTTTGCGCCATATTCCTGCACCAGGTACAACGATGACAAGCCCATTCCAGATCCCAAATCAAGGATTCGCATATCTTTTGTGATTGTGAAATGTGAAGCCAATTCCTCGGCTTGCCGTATTCCATTCGGCCCCATCATTGTCTCTTGCAATAGTGCAAAACCCTTTTCATCAGCGGCGAACTTGTCAGAAAATTTATTACTCATTATTTTACTTCCTTTTGATTATCCTGATTTTACATATCTTTAAGGCATGGTTCATCTTCTATAAATTCTGCACTAAGACCTAATTTTGAAAAGTACTTACACATTGCTATACATGCAAATTTTTCAGAAGAATAATGAGTTCCGCCAATTACATTTATCTGTTTTTCCTGCTCAAACTCATGGGTTGCCACTGAATAGTCACTTTTTAGAGTAACGCCTGTTATTAGAGTATTTATATTATTTTCTATTACTTCATTTATCACAAAAATATCATTACCGCCGCCTGCACATACAGCGACTTTATTATCCAGTATTTTTTTACCGCCGTATTGATAAAGTTTTGTATCATGTCCAACAGCTTCAGAATATTTTAATTGGAGTTCATTTACGGTTTCATATTTAGTTTTTCCAATTATACCGCAAACCCCTCCTCTATAATCTATAAACGGCTTAACCATTTCTATGTCCAAAGCATCTGCGAGAGTTTTACTTGTTGAATATTCACTAAAATTATCCAATGGAGAATGAATACAGTAAATTGAAATATACTTTTCTCTTAACTTTTCAAGTAAAGACGGGTTCATATTATAAAAACCAACAGGAGATTTATTTAAATTCCATATTGAAGCATGATGTACAAATAACATTGCATTTTTATAATTATCTATAAGTTTATTTAAAACATCTTCAGAGGGAAACACAGCCGTAAACACATTGTTAACTGTTTCAGTATAATCACATACTAAACCCATATTCGTATTAATAAAATTATCACAGAAATAAGGTTTTAGTTCAGGCATATAATCTATCCAATCATCAGAAAGTCCGGGTTTTATAAAATCATTATCAATTTTGATATATAAGTCTTTTGCTAACATATTGTTACATCCTGATTATACTGTATACCATCCGGCAATGGAAGCTTCACCCTGCGGAGGCTCATTGTGAGTATAAATAATATAGAGTATTTTTTCAATTATCTTGTTTCTATTAAATAAAAATTATTAAGCATACAGCGGACAATATTGCCTGCCATACACTTAATACTTATTATGTCGTTTTCCAGCGTTTTAGTGTTGGAAAAAACTCTTGCATTGCCTTGCGAGCTGTTTCGGCATCAGGGTAAACGTGCGGGACTCTGAATGGGATGCAAGTTTCTATGACACCTTCCATTGTAGCGCTTGGATATGCGAATTTGCCTTTTTTATAGCAATGTTCGCAATAATCTTCGTTGTCTGTGCCATCTGTATTTGTGCCTTGTTTGGCATACTCAAATGGCGTAGCGCATGATTGGCAAATTTTTTGTTCCATAATTTACATCTCCTAAAATATATTTATAGTTTCATACGAAACTATTATTCTGTTTTTTTATAGTTTCCTGTTATTTCGATAACATTATTATCAGGATCATATAAATTAAAAAAATAATAATTTGTATGCGCTTGTATAATTTCTGTTACTGTTCCGATATTTAGGCTTTTTACTCTTTCGTATTCTGCCTGTAAGTCACTAATCCAGAAGTTTAATACAAATTTATGATCACCGCTGACGCCATAATCATGGCCTTGCAGATTTGCTTCGTTCATTATTGACATACATATACCGTCAATGAAAAATTGCGCAAATATATTAGGGCTTATAATTAAACCATGTATCGATAAAAATACTTCATAAAAATCAAATGACCTTTTAAAATCTTTTACAATTAAATACATGCCGAATTTTAATGGGTTTCTATTTTGTTTATCTGATAACTTTTCATTAATTGCGAGTAAGTCATCGGCAGAAACCGAGAATAATTTACTCATAGAAATAATTTTATCTACTTCAGGAAGAGTTTGGCCAAGCTCCCATTTAGAAACGGACTGCCTTGATACATTCATTTTCTCAGCCAGTGTTTCCTGTGAAAATCCGTTTTTTACTCTGTATTCCTGTATTTTCCGGCCAATACTTAACATTTTCTCTCCCCATTGTTCTAAGTATAAATAAAAATAATAATATATAAACAAAGTAAAGTTTACATTTTGTCAACCTGTGGTTGCGAATGAGATTTTATTCCAATATACTCTATTATGTCAAGTATTATTATAATTCAATTTAACCATTATTTCGTCTGATGTGTTCTATATTTTGATGTTTTTATATTGTCTAAATTTTATAGACATAAATATTCCTAAAAAGCAGATTATAAAAGAAACATTATTAATATATTGTCATATATGTCCAGGTTTAATACTGATAGATTTCATGCATCACATTGGAAAGCTTGTATATTTAATCCCTTGAATAAGTTCCTGTAATTTCCGCCTTTGCAATAATTTTTCCTTCTAAAACAGAGATAATTTCTGCGTAAGATCTAAAACTGCCAAGATCATTTATCAAAGCAGTATTTAAAGCATATAATGTCATTTTATACTCATGCCTCCAGGAACCCCTGGGAGGTTCGGGTCCTCCATAACCGGGAGTTCTGAATTGATTATTTAATTCAATACTTCCTATAGGCATGTTATTACCAGAAGCATTTTCAATAATTTCGTTGTAATTGGGAGGAATATTAAATACAGCCCAATGTACCCAATTTCTGCCGTCAGGATCATGGATTATCAAAGCAAATGATTGAGTGTCATTGGGTGAATTAATCCAATTAAAGGGAATGCTTATATTTTGCCGGCCTTCAGTATTTCAATAACAATATTTATCTGGAATACGCTCACCATTTTTAAAAGCACTGGATTGCAGCTCAAAATTATCTTTATTACAACCTGCCAAAATAAGTATTAGTACGATAATTAATAAAATCTCTTTTTTCATTTTTCCTCCGGATTAAGATATGAATATAATAATATTTTAATTTTGATTGCTATGAACTTTTTTGATCATTAGATAATCTTTAATAATTTACTTTTAATACTGTACGATTATATATTCAACGAATATACACAGCCTTTATATTAAGACGGCCGGGTGATCGAAGCCGCCGCCACGATCCCCATAAAATATAATGTCCAGTCAAAATGCCATGTCATGTGAAAAAAAAACGCAGTAACGGTAAACAGCACAAATTGCTTATTACGAGAATATTTATACTGTAGACCAAATGATTATATAATAATAAAATAAAGCATGATTCTTAAAACAGAGCAAAATGAAACAAAAAAGGATATAGAAGTAATAATTTCATATCCTGTAAAAAATAAAACTATCGAACGTCTTATTTCATTTATAAATTCATTAGATACAAAAATAGAAGGACATATTGAAAATAGCATAAAGCATATAATTGTATCTGATATTTATTATATTGAAAGCTGTGATAAAATAGCGGTTATTTTCTGTGAAAAGGATAGTTACAGGACAAAATATCGCTTGTATCAAATTTATGATAAATTAAAAGGATTAGGTTTTGTCCAAATTAGCAAATATTGTTTGTTGAATATAAACAAACTTGATAGTATAAAACCATTGTCAAATAGAAATATGGAAGCTATATTGACAAATGGAAAACGATTACCTATAACTAGAAAATATCTTCTTGATATAAAAAGCAAATTACAGGAGATTATAAATGAATGAAAATATTAAAAAAATAATTTTATATATATTTGCTTCTACCGGAACAGTATTTTTTCTTTATTCAATTTATGGAATAATAAGCGGTGGAATATCTATAGATAGTCATACTATTTTAGAAATTATTGGAGCTAATACAGTTATTACTATAGGGCTTTTTTTATTTGAAAATATAAAATTTCGTTATGCAATATTTGAAATATTGCTTGATATTGGTTATATGGTAGTTGTTATAGTAATATTTGGGCTATTATTTAATTGGTATAATTACATTCCTATATGGATTCCTATTATCATAGTGTTTATTGTTTACACTATTTTTTATTTGCTTGGTTTTGTAAGGATTCGAAAAGATATAGAAGAGATAAATGAATTATTGAAAAAAAATAAGGAAAAAGAGAAAAATATGCCATCTTAGTATCAAATTTGTGTATATTAGTAAAAATCCATTGTAAAAAATAAGAAATCTCCCTATATCCATATTATGGAGATCAATATGTTAAAGAAAACTTTATTTTTTTGTATATCATTAATATTAGCAAATAATATTTTTGCGAATAATATTATTAACGCAACCATTGAAATAAACGGAGTGACTGTAAATGGCGGTTTAGTTTATGTAGCTGTATATTCAAATGAAAGAGATTATATAAATGAAACCTCGCTTTTTTCATTTACCTTGCAGCCATCCAGATCAACATTGACTTATTCTTTGGAATTGCCCGAAGGTGAATATGTAATTACAACATTTCAGGATACCAATAATAATGGGATATTGGATACAAATATATTTGGAGTGCCAACAGAGCCTGTCGGCAAAAATAATTATAATCTAAGAGGAACGTCAGGAAATTTTCATAATTTAAAAGTTATTATTAACAATAGTTCAACAAGATTAATTGTCAATATGGGAAGAGTAAGAATTATTTAATGATTAAAAATATTAAGAAATATTTATAGCATATATTTATATTTTTACTCTTTGAAACAATAGCTATCGTTCTATGGATAATGCTTGAAAATATATTTTACTTTTTTAATTTTACCTATATCGAATATTTTGTATCACTTGGAAATGGATTAGTAATTGCTAAATTTAAAAACGCAAGAATATTGATACAGCTCTTTATTGGTATTTATATGCTTGTATATCTGGGAATAATATCTCGTGAAAATATGCAGATTGTAGAGGTTTTTTATTATATATCAATCGGAGTATTTGAAGATGCTGTAATACATTATTTAACTGCATATTAAAGTGATTTTATTTTTAGAAAATCATTTGCAATGAATAATGCTTTTTTATCGGAAATAGGATTTAAACTATAAAAAAGAAAATACGGTGCATAAAACATGTTAGGCAAAATATGCTATTATTTAAAAAATTATGCCATGGATACAAATACTAAATTTACCATTATATGCATTATAATAGGTGAAACTAATCCTTTTGATTTTATTGCAGCTCCGCCCATATAAAATCCTCCAATTGAAAAGAGTAAACATATCCATATTGGGAAATTTAATGAATAATGATATAATCCAAAAGTTATTGATGTAATAATTAAACCAAATATTTCATTAGATATATCAATTATTCTTGATAAAATAAAACCTCTCCAAATATATTCTTCAAATATTGCATTAATAATTGAAAATATTATTCCATATATTAAAATATCATAATAAATTTGTTTTGTAAAAATAAATATTAAAACTATACTTAAACAAAGTGTAATAAAAACAAGTGTAAATCTCCATATTATTTCATTAAAACCATTCCATATAAGAGGAAACTTTATACTTGCTTTATAATCCCCAAATCCAATAATTTTATTTTTTGGTCTTTGTATAAAATGCCATATTATAAATGGAATTAAATAGCCAACTAAACTAAAACGATTAAGTATTATTGATGCATAATCAGAAATATTATATTGGCTTATTAAATTATTATTTATATAGTTCCATAAAATATAACCGAATAATGTAATACAAAAAACAAGTAATATATTTTTATAATATGGAAAAATAAAAATTGTTATCAAAAATAATATTCCCGTTAAAAGTACATATTTAATGGGAATTAATTGGATTAATAACACAAATAACGGGAAAATACAAATAATAAATAAATCTATTTTTCTTTTATCCATATTTTATATCATATATTATTTTAATTAAATTATTATGTCAACATATTTATATATCAATTCTAATATTATTACACATAACACACAATTAATGCGGAGGAGCAGCTTACGCATTAATTTAAAGTGCCCGTTCAGCGGCTCTAGTCCCGGAAATTGCCAGTCAGGTTCGCCATATATGGCTGTCATTATTTTTGGTAAAATGATCAAAAATGTTCATTGTAAAAATATATAATATTGTATAAAATAATAATTCATTAAAAGGAGTATCAAAAATGAATGAAATTGAAATTAATAAAAAAGCATGGGGTCTGTTATCAAAGGATCATTATGAATATTTTAAAAAAAAATTAATGGAAAATAAACATCATTTAAGTAAAATTATAGAAGAAGAAATCGGAGATATTTCCGGAAAGTCTGTAATTCATCTTCAATGCAACACCGGAGCAGATACGATTTTATTGGCTCGTAAAGGAGCTTATGTAACCGGAGTAGATTTAGTTCCTGATAACATTTTATATGCAAAAAGATTGTCACAGGAGTTAGGTATAAAAAACATTGATTTTTTTCAATCAGATATTATGAAATTAAAAGAAAATCATAATAAAAAATATGATATGGTATTTACATCTGAAGGTGTTCTTTGTTGGCTGCCTGATTTAAATAAATGGGCCGAAGCAATTAAGCATTTACTAAATGAGAACGGTGTTTTTTATATATTGGATTCACATCCATTTTTAATGGCATTTGATGAAAATAAATTAAGTGAAAATAAATTAGAAATAAAATATCCATATTTTTTAAGAGAGACAGAATATCATGGTTCGATTGGAGGATATGCATCTGAAGGAAAAGATACGGAAAGCTGTGAATGGATGTATAAGGTTAGTGATATAATAAATTCATTGGCTAGAGCAGGTTTAACAATAGAATATTTTAATGAATATGATACATTGTTTTTTGATATGGGCGGAATGGAAAATTGTAAAAATGGCCAATGGCATTATCCGCATTTTAATAAAAAATTGCCATTTTCATTTAGTTTAAAAGCAAGATTAAAATAAAAAAATGCGGTGGAAAAAATTGCCACAAAGGCGCATACCCATAATTGACGGTAATTGAACATTTTTTTATGCTCGTAAAATGCTTCGCATTTTCCTTATCGGGCACAAAAAAACGTCTATGAGAAAAGTCAAGCGGCTTTTAAGGATTCTTGAAAAAATATATTCTCTTTATTCAAGAACCTTATATATTCCGACATCTTCTTCTCATGCAATACAGAATTCCATGAATAGTGATAATCTTGCTTTTTAAGCATCTGGTATATTTGTGTAATTACTTTGCGGCATAATACCATTCTATTAATCCCTTCCTTCATGTATAAACTGACTTTTTCATAAAATATGCTTAAATCTTTATTATTATCATGAAAATGATTAAGAGATTGAGATAAAAGAGTAATAGACAGTTTTCTTCTGGCTTTATTCGTACTTTTGATAATGGTTTTATCATTTGAGTTTTCAACTCTGAGAGCGCTGAGTAAATACGAAGCGAGAAGCTTTGAGTTCCTGAACCTCGAAACATCAGCGATAATCGCAATAGCCGTAATGACAGAAACAACTGACAAGCTGGTTAAGATTCAAATTTGAGACATATAAGGAGCACCGGTTTTGTTTATTTCATCAACAAGTTTGTCAAACGTTGCTTCCAAATGTTCTAAAGTGTCCATAAGAAGATTGATTTGAAAAGATAAAAAGTAATCAACAGATATTTTTCTTATTGAAGTTTTTCTGACAGTTTAGCAGCGTCCAGTTAGTCTGTTTTTTTCCCCGGAACGCCTACGGACTTTAACTGATAAGTGTTTGAGATAATTACTTGTCTAATTAAATCCTTAAACAAAGCGAAAAAAGAAAAAATGTTAATAGTCGCTTCAACAAGGTTAAAAGTATCTTTGTTGAAAGTAGAATAAAAGCTCTTTAATCCAGATATGTCAAGCTCAAAAGTTTCTGCTTGTTTTTCCTTTGAGTTATCAGAGAGATAACAACAGGTAAAACGGTTAGCGTGAAGGTCAATTCAGACAAACTTCATGAAAATCCTCCTTAAAAAGAAATTAATTAATGGAAAGAAAGTCAGTATACTACTAAACGTCTATCCGGGGTAATGATGTGATAAATACCATTCCCCAAAAGGCGATGCGGTGCTGATTGTACGAGGTCAATTAAGTTTAAGGTACAACCAGCATCGTTCTTTCCAGAACTAAATTTAGTATACCAGCTTCGCATCTGCTTTTATCATAACTTCGTTAGACGAAATGCCAATGGGTATGCCCAAAACATCGGTAACGGTTAATAGGTAAATTTAAGCCCTTAGGAGGATCTGGTAATCCCATTTAAGTAGGTCGATGTTATGGCTTAAAATGAAGCATTTTTAATGGATCGTATCATAACTAACCATAACAGATATCAATTTTGATGAAAAATTCTGCTTTCAGTCGCTAAAGCAGTCATTATACTCCGAAAATAACTCGAAAAACTTTAAAAATTTGATTTTTATGGGCATTCCCTTTACACATTTTACATAATTATGCTAAAATATAAAAACTTGATCAAATGAGGTTTTTAATTGGGAAAAATGAGAAAGTGGTTTTGGGCTACCGTAGCTGTCGGATTAGTTCCAATGTTGCTAAGATTAATACTATGTTCACTGTTAATAGAGCGAAATACATTACAGTTATTTGCGATTTCCGATATAATAGTATGGGGTTTGGTTTTAAATATTAGTATTTTTAATGAGAGAGGAGGGCTTTTTAATTATAAACCTGAAATTAGCTCAGTTTCATCAACTATTTCTGTTATTTTTATAGTTATATTTTCACTTTTGTTTATTTTTGAATTAATAAATGAAGCTCATTTTATTTTTAGATCTACAGGTCTTTTACTTTTTGGCATTTTATTTGCCATAGCTTCATTGCTTACTTGTTTGTTCTATATTGATGGCAGCAAGCCTCACCAAGAGAGGTTAAATATTAATAGAGAAGAGGTACATTAAAATGGCAGATATTTTTTTGTTGATTTTTGGGATTATTGGTTCACTGACTATTACTCTTTATGTTTATAATGTAGTAAAACGAGCAAAAGAAAGCCGTCCGGTTATAATTGTGGAGTTGATCCCAGCAAATACTGAGAAATCTGCTAAAACAGTTGAGTTAGAACCTTACATGGAATCTATTAAAAAGCAATTTTCTAAAAATTTGGATGATTGATGAGCAATAAATTTGGGTTCGATTCAGAGCACTGGTGGTCTAATATTAGAAGTTTCGCAGCCATTTTTCTTGGAAGAAATAACAAGCAAACTAAGGAGGATGGGCCAGAAGTCATGATTAAGCCGAATGGATTAGAGAAGGCAAAGGAAGTTTATTTTAAGAATCTTATGGCTTTTAAAAACAAGACTTATGGAAAAAAAACATCTGAAAATAAGGTAGATCGACATAAAATGATTGCTTTGTATATAAAATCGTTTTTAGAAGTCTCTCCTTTTTATGTCGAAGCTCGTCGTGATCAAAACAGGACAATTATTCAGAACTGTCCAAATGAATATTTCTCAATGGAATTAATGTGTCTTATACTTTCAGCTTGGAATGAAAAAGAATGTGGAATGCGAATGATTGAGAACGAAGAAAAATGGTTTATTATTCTTCTTAACCATTATAGATTAGAAATTAATACACTCGATGTGCTTTCTTTAGCACAAATTATCTATTATATTGAAGATAAGTATATAAATCGTGCATCTGAAATTTAATAAGACATTATTAATATTGTCATAAATAAAAAAATGTCGTCAATTTTAAACGTTAAATGAAATATTATTAATTTCCTATAGATTTTGTAAAAATATTTTCCTTTAAAATATATCTGTAAACCATCTATATAAAACGAAATATATATATATTTCTGAAAAGCTTCTCTTTGAAAAAAATTGGAGAATTATTTTACAAATTGCAGGTAAATACATATAAATTAAATATTATAGATAATAATCCAATCTCACGTAATCATAAAATGATAGCTATTTCTGCTATTAACCAGCTTAGGGTACAAGTAAAAATAATATACTGAATAGCTTTTTTCTGTTTTCCTTAATTGCTCCTGTAATTTTATTTCATTCAATAAATAAAAGTATTTTTTCCTGAAACTTAACCACCAGTTATTGTATGTGCATAATATCCAACGGATAATGCCTCATATGATATAAACCCTATTGAGAGATACCGTCAAATGATATAACACCTAAAGAAATTACCCCAAAAACCACTCCGCCGAATGCAAATGCACTAATTGAAACAAGTCCTAATGCGAATATGTACAATGCAAGCAATCCAAGTGAAACCAAACCAAGACTGACAAGCCTAACGCTAAAAAGACCAGTACTTATAAAACCTTTTGCGTTATTACCAATTGCAATAAAACCCCTTGCTTTTGCGTTTAATGTTTGTATTTGTTTACCTAAATGGATATGCAAATATGGAATTTCTTTCTTTGTTTTTTCAAAAATAAATTCAAATTCTTCAGGTGTTTCAATTGCCGTCCCTGCTAGCCCAAAAATTCTAACTTCCTTCGGTTTAGGATCATTTTTTTCTGCTTTTATATCGGTTAATAATTCATCGGTAGTTACTCCTAAAGACTGCGCTAAAAGTGGCAGTAAAGTTATATCAATATGTATTCCATAAATGGTGAAAGACAATAGAATTTTGCCGAACAATGGTAAAAATTTTATTTTTTTATTTTCTGAATTCCAGCTCAAATTGCATATAACAAACAATTAACGTTACGCCGCCTCGAGTTCCAGAAAATTACAATCGGGTGCTCCATATATAGGATTGCCCTTTGTAATATTGATGTAAATATTATTATTACAGGTGTTTTATTACTACGAGTGCTGTCTGCCGTATGCATCGCGGAAAACAATATTTTTCATCATCACGCTTTTCATCGCCGCGTTCAATGCCGCACCCGCATGTAAAATAATTGTAAACAGTTTCTGCGGCCACCTGCACTGTTAACTCGCTTTGGCAAGGGCGAATGCGCGAAATGTATAACCCTTCGGAGAAAGCGCATTGCATGTAATTTATAAAATATTATGCATGGCTGCCTTTGCCGTTTAACAACCGTAGCTGCAGGCGTGGTTGCTCTGTAAGCCATTTACATGCATTATGATAATCTATTTAATTTTTTAATGCCACTTATTTCTAAAGAACGAATGGAAAGTAAAATAAAGAAAATATACAATAAACCCCAAACTCATTTTAAGTGAGCTGTATTGTCTGACAATACTCCAGAGAAAATTAAGAAACTCCTAAAAAATTAAAAAATAAATGAAGCCTTATGACTGAGATGAAAAAAGAAAAAAGTGATATACGAACTCTTGACATACATAGAGAATGTAATAAAATTACTTAAAACATTATTATAGAGGAGCTGTTTATAATATGAACACATTATAAACAGACAACATTAAAATTATTGAGGAAAATAAAGTGAATGATATAAAGTCAAAATGTAGTAGTTTTTTTTCACCTCAGCATGGGACAATTTTTTCATTTATTGGCACAAGTCTTTCATTAGTCAGTGTAATTCTTTCATTTCACAAAAAAATAGATTTGTCAATTATTATACTTATAATTGCTGTAATAATACTTATATTTGCTATTGTTATTTTATTATGGAAAAGAAGAATCTTATTTTTTAAAGATAAAAGCTCAAAATATTTTAATATAGATTTAATTCTAAGGAAATTAGAAAAAAAATGCTTTGATATAACTGTTGCAGGAAGAACAAATATATCATGGTTTGAATGTATTGAAGAAAGGAAAAAGCTCTACGAAAAAGCCATAAAAAAAGGCTGTAGAATAAAATTTATTATTCAACGCTGTGATATAAAAAATACTGGTATAGATGAAGTAATTGAAAAAGAAATTTTGGAAGGATATAAAATAGTTACAAGTTCATTTATAACCATATATGAGCATTTAAAAGAAAATAAGTGTCAAAATGTAGATGAAAAGTTTAAAATGATTTTAACACAACATCCTGTAAATAACAGCATTACATACATAGAAGGAAGAGATGGCTCTAATATACAGTTTTCATATGATATTGGATTGAATGTTTTAAAAAAAGTACGTCCTGCTTTAGTTTTTAGGAAAGATGCTCTTTTACCAGAATTGCTTAATCAACTCAAGGATTTAGAAAAAAACTCAATCAACTTATTTGATTACAATGATAAATATAGAAATGCTAAATATGAGATTGATAATTTATCAAAAAAATATTCGCAATTTTCTATTCAAAGAGAAAATCATAATGAAAAATTAATTCATCATTACTACAAAAGGAAAGAAACTTACGAAAAAAAACAATTTTATCCACCGGTTTCTATGCAATTATTAATTACAAATAAATGTACAACAAAATGTATAATGTGTGAGCATAGTTCCATTAATGCAGAAAATGAACTTACCTTGGCTGAGATTGAAAATGTGTTAGAATATATCTCTGATTTGGGAACAAAAAATATCATTATTTCAGGTGGAGAACCTTTTTTCAGACAAGATTTGTTACAAATTCTGGAAATGGCAGTAAGAAAGAATTTGAATATAGGGCTATTAACAAATGGAATAAAACATAACGATGAAAGTATAACACTTGACGATGCCCAAAAAATTAAGGAAAGTTGTGCTTGGATACAATTATCTATTGATTCCTTTAATTCAGAAACCTATAAAAAGATTAGGGGTATTGATATTGATATCGTTAAGCAAAGCTTAACTAATCTGACAGAAAGAGGAGTAAATGTAGAAATAGCGTTCACAATACAAAAACAGAATATTGATGAAGCAATACAAATAATACAAAAAGAAAAAAATGAGTTCAATACATCTAAAATTATCAGATTTAAATTCGCTCATGGTTATGATTGTGAAAATAATTTCTTATTATCAGGTAAAGAAACAGAACTTCAGAAATTTATTAGGAGCTGTAAAGAGAGTAATAATTTTAATACAGGATATATTTCAAAAATGTTTACAAATAATTATTTTAATACAGGAGATATTATTAAAGGGGTGCCGTTATCTTCTTTAAATAATGTTTTTAAGGACAAGAGATATACGTGTCATGTAATGAATTATTCATGTAAAATTGATGCAAAAGGAAATGTTTATCCCTGTTGTTTTCTATACGATGATAATAAGGGAGATAATTCTTCAATAAGAGAAAGATATAACTTAGGTTCATTACGGAAGAATAATAACCAAATACCATCTTTCGAAAAAAATAATAATATATTAAAAGAAATATTAAATAAGAAAATTCCTTCGTACAAAAACGATATAATACCAATTAATGAGATAGCTTGCAATCAATGCACAAGGCATTTTTACCAAAATACTTTTTTAAACGAAATTGATAAAATAAATGAAAAATATAAAGAAATAAATTTTATTTACCCATATTCTGAAATAGGTTCTGATAATAGAATGTGGTTATAATAATAGCGTTGAAATTGAAAGCGTCTTAAAATGGACTTATTGACAAAGTATGTAGTATATAAAAAAAGTGATATGTACTTGCTCAGTTATAATAATACCAGAGATGGAGGCTATGATATGACGAGTAAACAATAAGTTTTGTATGGTTATGATAGACATTGAAAAACTGATATATAAGACCATTTGTAAAGAAAAATCAAAAGTGAACTGATAAAAAAATTGCTGCGGCTTGCCAGTGCTATGAGAAAACAGCAGGTGAAACACGTAAACGTTTTGTAAAACAAGATTTATCAGCGGCATTGGAAAAAGTTAGCATTTTGTGCTTCTGCTCCAACATATTTGTTTTACCACGAGTGCTGTCTGCCGTATGCATCGCGGAAAACAATATTTTTTTCATCATCGCGATTTTCATCGCCGCGTTCAATGCCGCGCCTGCGTGTAAAATAATTGTAAGCAGCTTCTGCGGCCATCTGCACTGATAACTCGCCTTGGCAGGGGTCGAATGCGCGGAAAGTGTAACCCTTCGGCGAAAGCGCATTGTTTGTAATTTGTAAAAAATTATGCATGGCTGCCTTTGCCATTTTATAACCGTAGCCGCAGGCGCCGTGCGTCTCATTTGTGCTTGCTTCCGCCGACGTGATAAAACACAGCCGCTTTCCCTCGCCTGATTCGAGCAGCGGAATGAAGGCATCCAGCAGTGCCATTGGCCTTGTCACATTTGCGTCGAACAGCATGCGCATGACATCATTGTCAATGCCGCTGCGTACATCGAAGCTGTCAAGCTGGCTGCGCTCATCGCTTGTATCAATATAGATGTCGATTAATCCTGTGTCTTTCTGCAGAGCAGAAGAGGCCTTTTTTAAATCTGTATCAAGAAGCGTGACCTTGTTAACTTGCTCTCCGCCAATCGCATATACCCTAAAGCCCTCACGTATAAAAACGCAGGCAAGTTCCTTGTCAAAATCATTTTTCAGGCTTGTTATTAAAACACTTTTCATTTCGTCGCTCCCTTAAAACGGCCATTCCTGATCCAGATAATCATACATTACAAGACGCTGCTCATCTCCAAGAGGCGTTTCAAAATATTTTGCGGCATGGCTGGCTGTACATGATGGATCATACGCGGCTATTTCAGAAAGAGTTCCGTCAGGCAGCTGTCTTTTCATCCAGCCGGGGTGGTAAAGCCGGAATGTGTAGCCCTGCGGAAACAGCAGGTTATGCATAAGGCGTACACCCATGTTAAGCGCGCTCTTGCTCATAGGATAGGGATAGCTGTTTCCGGCGCGGTGTTTCATCAATGTAATGCAGGAGACTTCAGAAGAGACAAAACAGAGCCGCTTTATTTTGCTTTTATCCAGAAGCGGCAAAAAATATTGTGTTATATGTACGGGACCAAGCGCGTTAACGCAAAAGTATTTCCACGGAGCTTCCAAATCCATGGGCAGCTCGTCTATGCTGCAATTAACCCTCCCCATCAGCGCGGCGTTGGAAATGAGCATATCAACAGAATCAGTTATTTCAGATACAAGATCGCACGCTTTTGCGATGGATAAATGATCGCCTGTATCCAGCGGAATTATGTGCAAGGCTGGACTTTTTTCTCTTTCCTGCTCAAGCAGATTGTAATCCTGAAGATACTTGCCGCCAAAGACAGTCCAGCCGCGCGCAAGGTATTCTTTGCATAACGACAGACCAAGCCCCCGATCAGCTCCTGTAATAATTATGTTTGGCATCTGTCAATTATAGCTCATTAAAATAATAAAAACAAACTTGGATTCGTGAACTTGACTATAAGGGATTTCTGTAATAATGCAATTTTACTCCAAATTTCAGCAACAATATGGTAAGATTGATGTATGGCCATTAAAGTTACATCCTTACAGGATTGGGACATAGAAAAAATCACTATTGGGGTTTGGCAGCCTGATGTAATGGCAGTGGTGTATTTTTTCTCGCCGTATCTGGAAAAATATAATATTCAAAAAGAGCTTTCAAACGTATTCCCCGGCGCAGCGTGTATCGGCGCTTCCATGCGCGGCGGCTGGTCGAGCGACGGAGCATTGGAGAAGGGTATTGCGGTCATGTCTCTTTCTTCCAATGAAGTTGAAAATGTCTATGTGTCGTTCCAGGACGGCGTAAAAATAGATCCGATTCTTGCCGCGCATGCCGCAATAGATGACTTAAAAGTTAAAATGGCAGGGCAGAAAATAAATCCGGATGAATATCTTGGATTGATTTTTTTTGACGGCCTTTGTCTGGGTGAACTAATCATAAAAGAATTTTCCATGGATAAAGATTTAAACATGGCTTTTATCGGCGGAGCTGCCGCAGACGAACTGACATTTTCAAAAACCTTTGTCAGCGCTGGCGAAAAAATGTCCAAGGACGGACTTGTTGCAGCAGTCCTTAAAATGAAAATACCTTTTTACTTTGACCATTATGTGCATTATCTTCCCACAGAAAAATCATTTACTATCACCCGTGTAGAAATAATGCAGAGGATCGCCTGGGAGATAAACGGCGAACCTGCGGCGGAGTTCTATGCAAGACAGGTTGGCGTAAGCAGCGTAAAAGATTTAACAAGGGAAGTATTTGCAAGAAATCCGCTGGGACTTATATTGGGAGACAGTATCTATATACGCAGCCCGAACATGATAATTAACGGCAGAGGCATTCAGTTTTACTGCTATATAGAAGCCGGTACAAAAGTATTCCTGCTAAAACAGGGAGATATTATTGCCAATGCAAAAGAGAGCATCACAGGCGCCGGGCAATTCCTGCCTGGTATACAGGGCTGTCTTCTTTTTAACTGTATCCAGCGTTACCTGGAACTTGCCGAGGAAAAGTACATAGATACTTTTAATGATGTGTTTAATGAATATCCGATGATTGGTTTTAACACTTACGGCGAAGAACTTTTTACACATCACAATCAAACCCTTACAGCTGTATTTTTCGGGACATTGCCGGAACCGGGAATGGCAGATCCTTATAAGGCAAAGAGACTTTTCCACTATACAGACAGCAAACTTAAATCGCTTGTTTTTGATATTGTAAGCCGCAGCGAACTTTTAAATATTACCATTTCATATTTAAAGGGAAGCATGGATGTAGAAGCTTCGGACATGCTGTCCGGCGAGACGGCGCTTGCAAGCTACGAGAGTATCAAAAAAAGTATCGGCGCCATGATTGAGCAGTCGAATGTTTCAAAAGAAGATATATATAAAATGCTTGTTGTCTATCAGAACAATGTTGAAAAAACAGGCGAGTATGTTTTTAACATTGTTGATGAAATCAGGGCGCAGAACCAGCGTCTTGTTGAACTGCGTGAAGAAGCGGAGATGGCAAACCGGATAAAGAGCAACTTCCTTGCCAGCATGAGCCATGAAATCCGCACTCCAATGAACGCCATAACCGGAATGGCTGAATTGCTTATGCGTACAAATCTTTCCGACGAAGCAAGAGGCTATGCGCTGGATATAAAGCAGGCGGGAAACAGCCTTATAACCATCATTAATGACATTCTTGATTTCTCAAAAATAGAAGCCGGTAAAATGGAAATAATTTCCGGAAAGTACCTGCTTGCTTCGCTTGTAAACGATACTGTAAATATAATCCGTACGCGGCTTAGTGAAAAGCCAATACGATTTTTTACAAATATTGACGGTAAAATTCCCAACACTCTGATTGGAGATGAGGTTCGCTTGCGGCAGATACTTCTTAACCTGCTTTCCAATGCGGTAAAATTTACGGAGAGAGGGCATATCAGCCTGACTATCACAGTGATCAAGCGCAGTAACAACAGAGTTTGGCTGGATTTTTCAATTGCGGATACCGGGAGAGGAATCAAACATGCCGATAAAAGAAAACTTTTCAGTGAGTTTGTTCAGGTAGATTTAAGAAGAAACCGCAATGTCGAGGGGACAGGGCTTGGGCTTGTAATAACAAAACGCTTATGTCTTTTAATGGGCGGTAATATCAGCATGGAGAGCGAGTTCGGCAAAGGCAGCGTTTTTACAGTTTCCGTTCCTCAGGGTTTTGATACAACCGAAGCATTTGCTGAAGTAGATAACGCAGCAGACAAAAATGTTTTAATCTTTGAGGGAAGGGTTGTATATTCCAAATCAGTCTGCTGGTCTTTGAAAAACATGGGCGTCTCTTATACTATGGTTTCCAATATGGAAGAGTTTTCTTCCGAACTGTTCAAAAAAGAGTGGTCGCTGGTTCTTTCAGGTTATGGAATACATGAAAAAATCAGGAAGGTGATGGACAAGCCGGACGATTGCTATGCCGGCGGAAAAAAGCCGCCTCTGGCTTTAATGGTGGAGTGGGGAGCGGAAGCGTATATACCCGATGTACGGTTTGTTTCTCTGCCTGTTCAATCCCTTTCAATTGCAAATATTCTTAACGGGAAAGATGACAGCGGAGGTTACTCGGAAACATCAGGCATTTCGAGTGTTATTCGATACGCATATCCGGGAGCGAGTATTCTTATTGTGGATGACATCTATACAAACCTGAAAGTAGCCGAAGGATTGCTGACCCCCTACCATGCAAAAGTTGATACCTGCCTGGGCGGGGCGGAAGCTGTTGAACTTGTAAAGCACAGCGATTACGACATTGTTTTCATGGATCACATGATGCCTGAAATGGACGGCATCGAAGCAACAGAAATAATCCGTAAATGGGAAGCAAAAAAAAGAAAAGGCGATTTTAAAAGAACAATAATTGTAGCTTTGACAGCTAATGCAGTATCCGGAGTCCGCGAAATGTTTATTGAAAAAGGTTTCGATGACTTTCTTGCAAAACCAATAGATGTATCAGAACTTGATGAAGTACTGGACAGATGGATATCAAAGGACAAGAGAAAACAGGGCAGTGAAATTCATGCAGAAAAAATTCAAAGGTTCCCGGAAATCAGCGGCGTTGACATACAGAAAGGAATAAAAATGACGGGAGGAACAGAAGACGGGTATGCGGCTGTTTTAGCTACGTTCCGCAAGGATGCAAAGGAAAGACTGCTTCAATTGGATAATCTGCTTTACGAAGAATCTCTGTCATTATTTACTACAAATGTTCATGCGTTAAAAAGCGCATCTGCGGCTATCGGCGCTTCGGATCTGTCTGCGCAGGCTGCGCTTTTGGAAAAGGCGGGCAAGGACGGAGACAGGAGTCTTATCAATAGAAATACAGGCAGGTTTATTGGAAACCTGGAAGAATTGACAGAGAATATCCATGTAGCGCTGGAGATTTACAAGGCATCAAGCAGTGATATTATTCCTGCGCCCGGGAAAAAAGAATTGCATTCTCTCCTGGAATCTTTGAAAACGGCGATAATGTCGCAGAAAGCGGAAAATATCGACCTTATATTTGACGAGATTAACCAATTGCCGCTGGATGATAAAACAATGGAAGCTCTGGAGAAAATATCAGATGATGTTCTGATGGCCGAATTTGACAATGCAATCAATGATATTAACGGGATTTGCAATGACAAAAATTAATCGAATGAGTATAATTCGCATAATGGGTTAATGTATATGAACAACGGAAAATCACTTATAATAATGGTGGATGACAATCTTGCGAATCTTCGTATTGGTAAAAACATCCTTGCAAAAAAATATACAGTAGCAACAGCGCCTTCAGCGGAAAAACTTTTTAACCTCCTGGAAAATAATATACCCGATCTAATACTGCTGGATGTAGACATGCCTGTTATTGACGGTTATGAAGCTATTAAAATATTAAAATCGAAACATAAAACAAAAGACATACCTGTCATCTTTCTTACTGCCCGTACTGAATCTGACGCCGAGATAACGGCATTGTCGCTGGGAGCGATAGATTTCATTTCCAAACCCATCCAGCCGGCGCTTCTTCTTAAACGTATCGAGGTTCACCTTTTAGTTGAGGAACAGCGTAAAACTATGGCGCAGCAGGCCGCAGACCTTAAATATTTTAACGATAATCTGCAAAAGATGGTTGATGAAAAGACGCAAAATATACTGCAGCTGCAAAATGCCCTTTTAAAAACAATGGCGGAACTTGTCGAATACCGCGATGATATTACAGGCAGACATATTGAACGAACCCAGCACGGGATTAGAATCCTTATAGAAAAAATTATCTCAAGCGGTGTTTACAGTGAAGAAACAAAAGGCTGGAATGTTGAAGTGCTTGTTCAATCCTGTCAGCTTCATGATGTCGGAAAAATTTTTATAAGCGACAGCATTCTCAGAAAGCCGGGACGGCTCAACGCTGATGAATATGAGGATATGAAAGTCCACACCCATGTCGGAAAACAAATAGTGGAGAAAGTGGAACTGCTTGCAATAGAAAGCGAGTTTTTAAAATACGCTAAAATTTTCGCTGCAAGCCATCATGAGTGGTGGGATGGAAATGGCTATCCGCATAAATTAAAGGGAACGGATATACCTCTTTTAGGGCGCATAATGGCGGTTGCCGATGTTTACGATGCGCTGGTTTCAGTTCGTCCTTACAAAAATTCCTACACCCATGAGGAAGCGGTAAAAATAATAAAAGAGGGAAGCGGCACGCAATTTGATCCTGTGCTGGTTAATATATTTTTAGAGGTAGCGGATCAATTCAAAGAATAAGCGCAGGAGACAATTTTGATAATTGGAATTGATATTGGCAGTACAACGACAAAGGCTGTTTCCATAGAAGATGGAAAAGTTACAAGGATGATCAGGGCAAGAGCGCAGGATGCAATAACTGCCGCAACCGGCGCTTTTGGAAAAATCGTGCTTGAAAACAGCATCAAAATAAACACAATAGAAAAAATCAAAATAACCGGAGCCGGAGCGTCAAAAATTAAAGATGATATTTTCGGCATTCCCACAGGCAGGGTTAATGAGATTGAAGCAATCGGCATTGGCGGAATGTTTTTGTCCGGCATGAGTAACATTATCATTACCAACATCGGCACAGGGACTGTAATAATCGAAGCCGGAGAACGCGGTATTTTTCACTTTGGCGGTTCGGGTGTCGGAGGCGGCACAATTCTGGGTTTGGCAAAAAAACTTCTGCCAATTGCGGAGTTCAGCGACATATTGGAACTTGCAAAAGAGGGAAAATTAAACCAGGTGGATCTTCTTCTTGGCGATATAACGGATACAAGTATCAGTTTTTTAAGCGGCGAAAATACCGCATCCAATTTCGGTAAAATGCTGGATACTGCAAGCCACTCTGACATAGCGCTTGCAATTATTAACATGGTATATCAGGTGATTGGCATGCTGTCAGTTTTTGCTGCAAGGGCAAAAGAATGCGGCGCAAGACGGGTTATTGTCACAGGCAACGGCAGCAAAAATATGATAGGGCGGAAAATTTTATCGGATATTTCGGCCTTGTATGGAATTGAATTTATTTATCCTGAACGCGCCGAATACACAACAGCGATTGGCGCAGGGCTTTCTGTTTAGCCTACTAGTTTGCAACAGGAATAGAAACGAAAAATAATATTCCCTTGTTGGTTTCCGAGCGTAATTTAATGGAACCGTTTATTTCTTTTAAGCGATCACGGACGAGATTTAAACCAATGCCTCTTCCTGCGTGAATGCCTTCAGTTTCTGCGGTGCTGAAACCAGGCGCAAATATCACCTTCATTAACATGTCATTATTATTTATGTCTGCAGGTCTTATCAGTTTCTTGCTTAATGCTTTCTCTCCGATTTTCTTATAATCAAGGCCTCCGCCGTCATCTGTAAACCTTATGTGAATATTTTTGCGATCCTCTGACATCTTAATTGAAAGCCTTATTATACCCTTTGCATTTTTACCCTTCGCCTTGCGTACATCCGGCATTTCAATTCCGTGTATTGCCGAGTTACGTATGAGCTGCGTGAGTATGTCTTTCATTATGCGTCTTGGGCCTTTTCCTATGGCTTCGGGATCAATGTCGTTTGCAACAAACTGAACTAATTTTTCTGTGTCTTCAGCGGCCTTGGATGCGGCTTTTGCAAGCGAATCTACAAGAACTTTAACATTCTGCCTTTCGCCGGTTCCGCTGGCTGCGGCGCCTGAATAGGTCTGAAGCTTGTCTATAATGTCCCTGAATCCTTCTTTTTCGTTGGCGATTTTTTCTATATCCATGGTCAGCTCAAGCATTTCGCCGAACGGTACATCACCTTCCATCTCACGCAGTTTTTTAATTTTGGATTCCAGATTGTGCATCTTGCTGCCGAAAACACTCAAGCCAAGAATAACCGAGTTGGATTTAACTGCATGGACAGACTGATAAACCTTAACAAGCGCTTCGTGCGCAGTAAGTTCTTCGTTCTTGAGATTTTTATCAATACTGTCAAACTCGAATTCCACATCTTCCATAAAATCGTTGAATACATCGGGCTCAACCTGGACAAGCTCAAAGAACGACTGCATTTCTTCCTGGCGCTTGGCTTCTTCTTCCGCCAGTCTTTGCTGCAATTCCACTCTAAGGGTTATATCGTAAACTGTTACGAGAATAAAAACTTCGCCGCGCCCGCGCTCTACAGTTGAAAACGCGCACTGGAAAACCTTTCTGTCGCCGGTAGTCTTGTTTACATAATGAAGCTCATTAAGCGGATTAATATCTTCCAGCATTTCCTGATCATATGAGCGTTCAAGAATCATATTAAAATAATCTTTAATAGCTTCAAGCTCGTTTTTGCTGACCGAATCGGAAATAACATCCGTAAAGAGCTTTCCGAATAATTTGGTGTCAGATAACATTTCTTCCAGGTACCGCGAATAGTGATCCTGGATAATATAATTTTTATCCATAAAAAACAGGCCTATTTTCATACTGTCTTTCATGGCTGCAATTTCATCGCGTTCAGCAAGGTGTGTCATGTCGTATAACGATATGAGCGCGCCGCCGCTTCCTCCGGGCAGGCTGTGCGAAGATGCTTTAAAATATCTCTTTTGCCCGTCCAGGTAGAATTCCCAGTCCCCCGTATAATCGTCTTTTTCCCTTAACATTCTCCCCGTGTGCACCTTAAGGCTTTTTCCCGGGAAAAGATCAATTATCGGCCTGCCCTGGGCAAGAGAATGTTCTTCAATGTTGCCAAGGTCAGAGAGCGTCTTGCTTGAGTAAACAATTTCATTGCGTTCATTAATCATGGCTACATAGTTTTCTGTTGATGCAAGAAGGTTATGAAACGAGTTTTGATGTTCAAGGGCTCTGTTAAGAACAATTGTCGCTGTTCTTGTAAGCAGCAGCATGATTATACTGGCAAAAAGGCAAATGCCCCAGTTAATAAAAACCGCAAAAAGAGATACGCCCTGTCCGCCAATCGGATTCCCCCTGAAGAGCAGGAATCCCATTATCGAATTGGTAATAATGATAAAGACCAGCGTTCTTGTATAATTTGAGTACAAACAGCTGATCGCACAGAAGGAAACGCAAATAAGAAGGTAGTGTGAAATATTCCATCTGCAAAGCATCATCAGCGCTGTGTAAAACAAAAACAGCATGAAAGGAACATTAAACGCCATTTTAGTTTTATTTATCGAATTACTTTGAATGATAATTACAATAACAAGGGATAAAAGCATTACAAATCCGGCTATGCTGTAACTTACCTGGATTTCATTCATCTGTGTTTCAAAGATGTATACCGTGCTTAAAAAAATGATCATCGCAATGGATGCGAAATTTGCAATGCTTCTTAGTCTTGATTCTACAGTTTTTTTTGCTGCCATGGATTAAGCCTCCGCCATTGAGGCTATCGGGTAAGATAAACCCTTTGTCGCCACCATCTGTACTGCATGTGAAACAGCGGTCAGGGTGATACCTGTATCCTGGATGTACTCGTTATCCAGTTGAATCCAAATCTGGTTTTTTGATTTAACAGTTATTGATTTTCCCTGAACGATGATGCAGTTTTTAGGTCTCTTGCCTTTTGAGTATTTTCTCATTGATGCCAGTGTTCCAAGCGGATGTGAAGATTTTAAGAGCGCAATGTCCAGCAATCCGTCATCCGGCACTGCTTCTTTAACGCCTGTAATTTTGCCGGCATAATACGGGCCGTTTGCGACATGAATAAGACTGTAATGCCCGCTGTAATTAACATCATCAATTGATATTTCGAATTCCCTGGCCGACATATTTCTGTCAAAGGCTGTCATGAAAAAATTAAGAGAAGATGAAAGATTGGAAAAGATAGTAAAGCTGAACTTGTTTAATTTTGATTTCATGTCTTTTACTTTTTTTGAAATAACGGCGTTCATTCCTATGTAGCATGAGTTAAGGGCATAATTAACATCCCATCTGATCGCATCTGTAGGAAGCGCATCGGAAACTACAAGAGACGGAATGTCCCTGAAAGATTCGATGTTTTCATCGCCGAAGATTTTTAAAAAATCGTTTGATTCTCCGTACGGGACAGCCGCAAGCTGAATGTTCGGAAAATGCGCCGCTCCGTTCAGGCAGTCAAACAAAATTTCCTCTCCGCCGACAGCGTAAATTCTTACAATATCGCCGGGTTTTGCCTTGTCAACTTCATCCTGAATCAAAGTGATGGCATTCCTCCGGTAGCGGGAATACAAAATTGAGAAATCAACATTTTCCTGCGTTCTGAAAAATTGCCCTATACTGTCAAGAATATTGTCCATCTTCCATTGCTGGTTATAGAATGCTTTTGGATCGAACACAAAAACATGTTTCATTATGCCATCTCCCGCTTATTTTTCGAGATCCAGCTCAATTGCCACCATTAGATGAAAAATATCGTTCTCGAATGCTTTATGGGGAATGCAAAGAATACGTGTCTGCTTGCTGGGCCATGCGATTGAATGTTCTTTTCCTTTAATAATAGTAGGAATCGAAATAACTATTTTATCCCCGTTTGGTACTTTTGGTTTAATATTTCCTGCAATAATATTATTGATTTCACCAATGGCATCAACAACATCAGCATCAATTTCCGTATGTCCGTCTCCGGCAAGTATGTCAGTCAGTTTAATTGCCAAGTCCGATTTCATAGAGACGATTACCGCTCCCTTTACAGCGCCCGAAAGACCGATAACAGCCGAAATATCCCATTCAAATCCTTTTTCCGGATCCAAAAAGTGAGGATGTCTCGGAACGATATCTACACCGACAAATTCTTTAAAAGTGTTGACTGTAACTTCCACAAATGGTTCAACATAATCTTGTAATTCTACTGTCATTTTTTCACATCCTGAATAAGCGTAGTTTTGCCAATTTACTTTTGAATAAATCAAGTTTGATTGGCTTTGTAATATAATCAGTGGCTCCGTGTTTTAACGCTTCTATAACGTTAAACTTGGCAGCCTCACTGGTTACCATGATGATGGGCAGATCTTTATATTGGTCCATTGCTCTGACCTGCTTCAGAAAGTCAATTCCTGATAACCTTGGCATATTCCAATCCAAGAGTATCAGATCAACAGTCTGTGATTCAAGCAATGCTAATGCTTCTTCTCCGTCTTTTGCCTCTATAAAGTTGCAAACAGAATCTACCCCGGAGAAAACACCTTTTACGGTATTCCTCATTATTCTGGAGTCATCCACAATCATTATTGTTACACCGGCGGGCATAATATCTCCTTATAATAATAAGATAATATATTAATGTTAATATATATTTATCCAAAAAACAATCAAAATACTCTATTTTTTACGATTTTCCCTGAATTATCATACGCCATGATATATTCCAGTTCCATTTTTCAGGAAAATCCGGAGACTCCATCCTTAAACTCAACCTTCCCTGTTTAAAACGAATCATTGCGCTGACGGAAAAGTCCAATTTATCGTTTTTTTCTGCTAAAAAAGTATATCCTGCTTTTGATCTTATTTGAATATGGGAAACCGGTATAATTAACTCGAAGCTGAGGGCAGCAGAATCCATATTCCATACCTTTTCCGGAATTGGAAACGGCGATGGATTATCAGACTCAGAAAGACCCTTTATTGAACCTGAGATATTAAATCTTAGCGGATTAGGAAGGCCGATTTGCCTTAAGTTTATGCCAAGTCCGACAGTGCCGGAAAAACTGTCATTAATTTTTAAATTATTTTCCGCATTCCTGTCTGCAGAAAACGATAATCTTGCCAGGCGGATAACGCTGCTGCCGCTGCTGCGCACGGGAGAACGGTAATAGAAACCTGTCGAGCTGCGGTTAAAACTTCCGTCGAATTTGTTTGTGCGCAATACAGAATCTGCTCTTGCAAGAGCGTTATACCGGCCTCTCCATTCAATTTTTAATCCGCATCTGCCGGTCTCCGCGCGGCTTGCGCCGTCCCTGTAAACAAAACGTTCTCCGGCTTTGTCGGCTGCAATTGATATTAAAAACGGGCGGAGCCTCCCTGAATTTCCTATAGAAAAAGGCGGTGAATACGAGATGCCCAGATTGGCATAAGTATCTGTTCCCCATGCGAAGGTTTCAGAAAGAGCCAAGTCCGAACTAATGGAAAAATTTGCGCTCTTGTACAGAAGTCCTGCGGCGTAAAGCCTGAATTCCCTTTGCGGCAGCGCCGGTGTTGGTGAGGAAAACCATGTGCCGGGTTTTGACGGCGGGAGCATTCCCGATGTATAAAATGTTTCCAATAGCAAATTTGTGTTTCTGTTAAAAATAAAATCTGCGCCGCCGGAGAAAGCCGCTCCCAGGCCTGAAGATGCATCTTCGATCGGCATTTGCACAGAACCAAAACACCTGTAATTCAAATTCGGGTAGAGGGATAAAAACGGGCTTGAAAGATACAGGTACGCTTCGTCAATCCTTGTGCTGGATGCCTCTGTTCTTAGATTGGCAATTGATGGTCTGTGATTTTCCGCATATGGAGGCGAACGTATCCACGGATTGCGGATTCTTGCAGGCAGCCCCCATTCATCAAGAACGCCGAACAAAAGCCTGGAATCAGTGCTTGTGTGATAAAAACCTCCTGTAAAATTTGTTACTTCTCTTACAGGGGAGGTCCATGGATTTGCAAGATCGAGGTTGATTGTGCGCCTGTCCAGAATCTGGGTACGCAAAAGGAGTCCCAGCGGGAGCAGGTTTAGTTCCGCCTCCGCCTGGTTATGAATGGTCCTGTTCAGCGATATTGAGCTTGTTTTCTCCCATGCTCCGCTCCATATAAAACTCCATTCGCACAGAGGCAGAGCGGGAGTGTCATCAGAGGCAAAAAGCGCCGTGCCGCATAAAAAGGCAGCAATTAACATGTGCTTGTTTTTCATGCTATTATATGGCGCAGACTTGCCGTTTTGCTTTAGTAAAAATAAATATTTTTAACTAAATTCAATTGCGTCCTCCGGATTTTGCCGTTATTCTTGTGAGTATGTGGTGGAAAAATAATATTGTTTATCAGATCTATCCTCGCAGTTTTCAGGATTCCAATAACGATGGTTTTGGCGATATTCCGGGGATTATTTCCCGCCTTGATGAAATCAAGGATCTTGGCGCGGGCATTATCTGGCTTTCGCCTGTGTATAAATCACCGGATGCAGATAACGGTTATGACATAAGCGATTATTATGATATTAATCAGAAGTTCGGTACGATGGCGGATATGGAAACGCTTTTTGCCGAAGCAAAAAAACGCGGTCTGCGGATCATTATGGATCTTGTGATAAACCATACATCCGATGAGCATGAGTGGTTCCAAAAAAGCCGCGATCCCGCAAGCCCTTACCGCGATTACTATATCTGGCGCCCGGGGAAGCAGGATAAAAACGGCCGTTTAAGGCCTCCCAATAACTGGACAGGTTTTTTTACCGGCGATGCATGGGAGTACGATGAAAAAAGCGGAGAGTATTACCTGCATTTGTTTGACAGAAAGCAGCCGGACTTAAACTATAAAAATCCAAAAGTAACAGAAGAAGTAAAAAACATTCTGCGTTTCTGGCTTGATAAGGGAGCGGCCGGTTTCCGCTGTGATGTGATCAATATTATTTACAAGACAAGCCTGGAAGACGGCAAAAAAAGCATAGCTGTCCAGGGCCTTGAGCATTACAAATCGCAGGAAGGAAATCACGCTGTGTTACGCGAACTAAGACGCGATGTGCTGGACAAGTACGATTGCTTTACAGTGGGAGAAACAGTTTTTGTAGATCTTCCGGATGCGAAACTTTTAAGCGATGAAAGCCGCAAAGAGCTTGATATGCTCTTCTTTTTTGATCATCTGGAAGTTGACAGGCGTATTGCGCAATTTATACCAAAAAAATTCCGCGCCTTTAAGCTGCTTAAGGTAATGACAAAATGGCAGCAGGGTCTTGACTGGAATGCCGTATACCTTGAAAACCATGATCAGCCAAGGATTGTGTCTCATTACGGCGCTGCGGAAAAATCATCCGGCGAATTACGGCAGAGGAGCGCAAAAATGCTTGCCTTGTTCGCCCTGACGCTGCGCGGCACTCCGTTTATTTATCAGGGACAGGAAATCGGCATGACCAATTTTGATTTTAAAAGCATTGATGAACTCGACGATGTTGTCAGTCACGGCGTTGAAAGGCTGATGAAAAAATTTCACATACCAAAATTTTTACGCTGGAAATGGATAAAGGCGAGTTCCCGTGATAATGCCCGCACTCCCGTACAATGGGATGACAGTGAAAACGCAGGGTTCAGCAGGGTAAAACCATGGCTGGGCATTAACGGCAACTACAGGCAAATAAATTATGCCTCGCAGAAAAATGATCCGCAGTCGGTTTTAAATTTCTATAAAAAATTAATCGCTCTGCGCAGGGAAAACAAGTGCCTTATTTACGGTGAGTTTCTGCCTGTTTACGCTGATACCCGGCTTATGATATATCAGCGCAGACTGCCTGCAGGTGAAGGCTTTAAGGAAGAGGCTTATACTGTTGCATTGAATTTTTCTTACAGGACTGTTAAAGCGCCGAAAAAGTTTGCGCACCTTTTTTCCGGGGCGCAGGCTGCCAGCGCGTCCGGCGTGCAGTGGAACGGTTCGCTGCTTCCCTGGGATGGAGTTCTGGTGAAAACGCAGTGATGCATTTGGTTCACGCTGTTGCACCTAACAAATGAAGCCGGCTGCTGCGAGGCGTCAATAACCCCTATTGCTTAAATCTCTTGCAATATTTAAATATATGTCCGGAATAAATATTTCTGATTTATTAACTTTTTTATAATCAATAATATCTCTGTGGGATAAGCCGTCTATCCTTGTAATATTACTGCTCCATCTTGCCGACACTTCGCTTACAACTCCGTCATTGTCTCCGGCTACCCTGTTTAAGTACAAATAGCTGAAAAAGAATAATAAGTCATTAAACTGGTTTTTCTTTGCAGCATAAATACTCTGATAAAACACTCTTTCATCAATTTCGACTATATCGTTAAATTCCATCATGTTTTCTGTTGTTAATTGATAATTTACATTGTATATATCAGGATTTATATCCCCGTAAAATTTCCCAAAAACATCGAGAGCTCTTCTTGTCATATTTGTATGAACTATTCTTTGCTGAAATACCAGGTCTGCAAGTTCAGCGCCGTGATGCGGCGTAGAAATAGTTGTCAGGCTTGCTACTTTGCCGCCGTAATCATACTTCCAGATAAAATAGCGGGAATCCAGACCGCCTTTTGAATGAGCTATTATGTTTACTTTATCGCTGCTGGTTTCCAATAACACTCTATCGACAGTATCTTTTAATATTTCCGCGTTTGATTCATAACTGCCCCACGCATCTGTATTTCCAAAAAATACTTCTATTCCGTTTTTCTCCAGGGTTTCGGGGATTCTTCCCCAAAAATCAATAATGCCTCCCCTGTCATGCGCGATAATTCCGTGCACTAGAATAACAGGGTATTTTAAATTAATGTTCTGCGGATATTCTTTTGTATAATAACCTGCACTGGCGCAGCCGCAAAACTGAAGTATTATACAGATTACTATTAACCATTTCATTTGTAATAATATATATTAATTTTGTCAGTAATTCAAAGGTGTGCGGGTAAAGTGTTTCTATATTTTATCATAGATGCTATTTTATAGAAGTGTCTGCATGCTGCATTTGAGATGGCGCTTGACAGATTCTAATATAATATTATACTTAAAATGACTGAGTAAATATACTCAATAGACTGAGTAAAAATACTCAACAGACTGAGTAAAAATACTCAACAGACTGAGTAAAAAGGATAGGCAGTTATGGAATACAAGCGCGCTCTGTTGAAAATTTTAACGGAGAGAATAGCAGGCAAACGCAGGTTCATACAGGTCATTGCAGGACCTAGACAAACAGGGAAAACCACGCTTGCCCGACAGCTATATAAAGAGACAAAAATGTTATCAGATTTTTATTCTGCAGACGATACTATAGAAGCTGGTTCTGTTTGGATCGATCAAATATGGGAATCTATGCGTTTAAAAATGCAGCTTAAGAATGTAAAAGAGGCTGTTCTTTTTATAGATGAGATACAGAAAATCAACAACTGGAGTGAATGTGTAAAAAAAAATTGGGATAAGGATACCGCTGATGGCCGGAAACTTAAACTGGTTATTCTTGGCTCATCGCGGTTATTGCTTGAAGATGGTTTGTCCGAATCCCTTTTAGGACGCTTTGAAATGAATTATATGGGACACTGGACATTTGCAGAAATGAAAAAAGCGTTTTCTTTTTCGGTACAGCAATATGTGTGGTTTGGAAGTTATCCGGGTGCGGCAGATCTAATTAAGGACGAAAATCGTTTTAAAAATTATATCAGGAATTCTGTGGTTGAACCTTCTTTAAGCAGAGATATTTTACTTACAACAAAAATCTCCAAACCTGCTTTATTACGGCAGCTTTTTGAAATTAGCACGCAATACAGCGCTCATATTCTTTCGTTCAACAAGATGCTTGGACAGCTTACTGATGCTGGAAACACAACAACGCTTGCCCGTTATCTTAATCTTCTTGGACAAGCAGGTCTCATCACAGGACTTAACAAATACAGCAAAAAGCCAATCATCGAAAAATTATCTATTCCAAAACTACAAGTTTACAACACCGCTCTAATCACCGCTCTGCGAACAGAATCATATACAGAAGCACTCGGTGATCCGGCGTTTTGGGGACACATGCTCGAAAGCTCGGCAGGAGCGTATTTAGTAAATCAGGCAAACGAATACCCTGATATTAAACTTTATTACTGGCGTGAGAAAAACGCAGAAATAGATTTTGTTGTAAAATACGGAAAAAAAACATTTGGTATAGAGGTAAAAAGCAGCACAGAGAAAATTAATGCAAAAAGCCGGGAATTATTTTCTGCCCGCTTCCCTGGCGCACGTCTCATTCTTGTAGGCAGCAGCGGTATTTCATTTGAGGAATTTATGCTCACGCCGCTATTGGAATTATTCGCAGGGTTTTAATAAACGCGCTTTCTGAACCCTATTGCGCCTAACAACGCTGCAAAAAGCGATTACTGCTGTTGGGGTGCCAAGTGCCAGCCATAAAACAACAGTATCAGGCAATAGGCATTACTTGGGGTCACTTATTACGTAACAAATATCTTGTTCAGATCATTTTCTTATGATATATTGAATTTTAATTATGTTAACAGAAAAAATAGACAGATCGCAAATAGTTATCGCAAAAAGAGATGTATTTGACAATAATGATGCAGAATACTGGAAGCAAGCCACGATTAAAGAGAAACTGCAAACAATAACATATTTAAGGGAATGTTTTTATGGAGAAGAAGCAACTAAAAAGCATCCCGTGGATGCCGGAGGATTTCAAAGAGTTCATACAATGTTTAAACTCAAATGATGTCCAATATCTGCTGGTCGGAGGCTGGGCTGTCGGAATATACGGTCATCCAAGAGCCACAAAAGATATTGATTTCTTAATTTCAATTGATAGTGAAAATTTAGAAAAGCTGCAAAAAGCATTGTTTTCATTTGGCGCTCCCCCGGTTGATTTAGAGCAATTCCGGGAGAGAGGTTATGTAATCAGAATAGGAAGTTCCCCTATACAAATAGATTTAATAAATGAAGCCGATGGTATTAACATAAATGATTGTTTTCAAAGAAAAAAGATTATTAATGTTGATGATACAGACATATTTTTAATATCAAGAAATGATTTAATTATAAATAAAAAAGCAAGCGGACGAAGCACAGATATTGCCGATGTTGAAAAACTTGAAAAGTAAATAACCTTTTTTGTTAAAAAGCGGTGCTGCTGCCGAGGTGCCTGCAAAACAACAGTGTCAGGCAATAAGCATTACTGTTTTGAAACAAACCTGTTTCCGGTAATGAAAAATCTTAATTCAAGTTCTTTGCCGGCAGAAAGACCGATGCGCGTGCTTGCAGTAATCTCCGGTTTTATTTTATTGTCATAAACCTGTAAAAAATTTGCGGTTCCGGAACCTGGCTGAGGTTCAAACAAAGACATATTATTATGTTTTCTTGTGATCGCAAAAGCCTGTGTCAATTTCCCGGGACCTGAGCAAAGATTTTCTATCTTTGCAGTTTTACGCCTTCTTTGCATAAGAGGAATTCCGTCTACTGGTTCCAGCGCGCGGATTAGTACAGCTTCTCCTTCTCCTGTTTTACCGCTTACAATATTAAAACAATGGTACATTCCGTAAATAAAGTAGACATAGGCGTGCCCTGCCGGGCCGAACATCGGCGCATTGCGGGCGGTTATTCCGCGGCTTGCGTGACAGCCGGGATCGTCCTTGTATAAATACGCTTCTGTTTCGACAATTGTTCCTTTCAATTTACCAAATACAAGTTGTTTGCCAAGAAGAGCTTTGGCAAGATCTACTGCAGGCTGATTAAAAAATTTCTTTCCAAGCGGTTTCATTGTTATAATATTTTAGGGTTCCTATCTGTTACTATATATAGTATAACGTTCAGCCAGCATCTGTAAATCCGGAAGCATCAATTTTTGATCGAATTAAATTTTTATATTTTTTTTACTCCCTCTTGACAAATACACTATATATATGTATAGTCATCATAAGGAACAAACAATAACGATTTCCGTAATGCCTATAATTTGATTCCGGAGAATAATATGCTCAAACCAGATGAACTGCTTAATAATGTACTGCTCAATATAGAAAACGGCATTAGAGACGATATACGCGTAAACGACCTTGCAAGGCAATTTAAGTTATCGCCGGGTCACTTGCAGCGGCTCTTCAGGTTTGCGTTTAAACAAACGCTTGCAGGGTATATGCGCTCCCGCAGGTTAGCTGAAAGTCTTGATGACTTGCTTAAAACAAACAGCAATATACTGGATATTGCGCTTAATTACGGTTTTGGCTATGAACAGTCCTATATAAGGGCCTTTAAAAATGAGTTTGGAATAACGCCTGGCGAGCTTCGTAAATCCAGGCAGATTGTAAAAGTAAAACCGCCTATTTTTCTTTTCGATGAAAACAGGTTATCAGACGGTGTCATTTTCGGGCCGGATATCGTGATGGTTCCGCAGTTTCATATTGCCGGTAATAGCCACAGGATTCCGTTTAATGATTCCATTACTTTGGCGCCGGAACTTGCAAAACATTTCTGGAAAAATGACCGCGCCGGAATAAAAAATGCGGTTAATCCCAATGTATATATCGGACTGACATGCAATATAAACTGCGAGGAAAAATGCTCCGACTATATAACAGCGGTACAGGTGAAAAATGAAAAAAACTTTGCGCAGGGTTATAAAAGATATACATTCAGGGATTCGTTATGCGCAAGATTCAGATATATCGGTCAGCATCATTATTATGAACTTAACAGAAATATCATGAAAGCGATGTACAATGCAATTGAAAAATACTCCGGTGACGGGCAGGCAAAATACATTTTGCTGAACGACAGGATTTATTTTGAAAAAATAGATACCAGTCTGTATGACGGCAGGTATTGCCAGATGGAGTGGTTTACGCCTGTTGCCGATATTAACAATCCGCCGCCGAATTACAGCTAAAAAAAGCCGCTGTACTGTTTGTACAACGGCATGTAAAATGAAATCAATTTTATGCGTTTTCGTCTTTTAATTCACCACGCGCGCGCAGGTCAGAAAGAATCTGCGTATAAAAATTACTGTCAATCTTAAACTTTGCCCTGTAAATTAAATAGCTTGCAACAAAACAAAGCATAGGAAAAATAAACATCGCTATCTTCATCATTAAAAGGCCTTCGGGCGTTACATCCGCTGCGGTATTGGCTTCCTTAATTCCGGACATCAATATTACAGCAGCAACAACTCCCGAACCAATTGCACCGCCCATCTTGTATATAAGCGGCTGAAGTGAAAAAGTTATGCTGTCGTTTCGTTTGCCGAGTTTCCAGTGCCCGTAATCAACTGAGTCTGCAATGAACATTGTCATTAAGAGCTGTATAAATGCCTGCCCGAAAAAAATTAATACGCCTGCAATGCCAATGAACAGCATTGTCGTAACAGGCGCAAAGAAAAAGACTAAATAGCCTGCCACCATGGAAAAAATCGCGCCTGTAAAAAGGGTTTTGCGGTCGAACTTTTTGCTGAATAAGGGAAAGACTGCAAGGCCGGTCAGCTGGGATACGCCTAAAATAAGGGAAAAAATTGAAAACATATTTTCATCGCCGTATGCGTATTTAAAATAGTAAAGCCCAAAACTTGTTGTTGTAATATAGCCTATCATAAAGAGCACAAGCGCGATTGCGGTAAAAAACAACTGGTCGTTTTTTATTATTATACGCATCAGTTCGCGTATGGGAGTGCTTTGATTTTTATTCACGACAATTCCGGATTCCCTTACGCCGAATATTGTAATGCAAAGCCCCATCGCCATGAATACCGATATAAAAACAGAAAAAGCAAAATATCCGCTTTGATGTGAACCGAGTTTTTCTCCCAATAATCCTGTGAGCGGAACAATGCCGACAACAACAAAAAAGAGCCCTATGTTTGCGCATATACGGGCAAGCGCGCCTATTTTTTCACGTTCCTTCTGATTTGTGCTTAAGACGGGAAGCATCGACCAAAAAGAAATATCGTGGGTTGTGTAGCTGATTCCCCACATGAAATAAATTATTGCAAATACGACAATGAAAGCGCCGCCATGCAGGCCAAAATCCGTAAACAGCAGCATAGTAAATACCGGAGATAAAACAGCGCCTATTACAAGCCACGGTTTAAATTTTCCCCAGCGTGTCCTGGTGTTATCGATTATAAAACCCATCAGGGGATCTGTCAGGGCGTCGAATATACGGGCGGCAAAAATTATTCCCGTTATCCACCACATCATATTTTTTGGCAAATCGATAATATCAGTAAGATAAAAAATTAAAAACATGCTGACTATGGCATAAACCATGTCCCTGCCGATTGTGCCAAGTCCGAAGGATACGCGATTTTGAACGGAGTTATTATTCATGAGCGTAATTATAACACGGAAATAACTAAATTTAATACCTGTTATCAAACACGCGTGTTGATTTTTTTTCGCTCCGTGGCAGTTCGCCCATGCCGACGGCTTTAGCTTTCGGCGTAAGTCCGATCTTTTGCTTAAATTCATGCTCAACAGTTTTTTCCAAACCGGCGGAGGCATTGCCTATTTCAACATTTGTTTCAAAGAACAGGGTAAGCATGTCCCTGCCGTTCAGGTGATCGATCATGATTTGATACTCACTGCTTACACCGTCGATTGAAGCAAGAAGTTCATCAACGCGGCTTGGGTAAATAATTGAGCCGCGGACTTTAACCATGTCATCGGAACGGCCGATCAGCGTTGCGATTCTTGGATAGTCAAGGCCGCATTCGCATTTTCCGGGAATTAATTTTGTAAGATCGTGCGTCCTGTAACGGATAAGAGGCGCGCCTTCCTTGCAAAGCGTTGTGATTACAAGTTCGCCTGTCTCTCCGTCAGGCAGGAGCTCACCTGTTTTTGGATCGATGATTTCGCAGTATAAATAATCCGTCCACATGTGCATTGCCGCCTGCTTCTGGCAGTTAATTCCGATGCCGGGGCCGTAGATTTCCGTTAACCCGTAAATGTCATAAAGCTCAACGCCAAGTTCTCCCGCAATGCGATTGCGCATTTTTTCGCCCCAGCGTTCGGAACCAATTACGCCCTTCTTTAAATGTATCTTGCTGCGGACGCCGCGCTTTTCAATTTCTTCGGCAAGCAGCAGAGCGTAGGATGATGTAGCGCAGATGACTGTCGATTTTAAATCGATCATCATTTTGATCTGTTTATCCGTATTGCCGGGCCCCATAGGAATTGCAAGCGCGCCCAATAATTCGGCGCCGGCCTGGAAACCAATACCAGCAGTCCACAAGCCGTATCCCGGCGTTATGTGAATACGATCAAGGTTTGTACAGCCGGCAGTCTCATAGCAGCGCTTGAACATAATGGCCCAGTCCTCTACATCTTTTCTGGTATAGGGAATGATTACAGGCGTGCCTGTTGTGCCGGAAGATGAATGGATGCGGACAACTTCTTCATCGGGAACCGCCTGAAGGCCGAAGGGATACGCCTGCCTTAGATCTTCCTTGTCTGTAAACGGCAGTTTGTTGAAATCATCTATAGAATTTATATCTTCTATATTAATATCAGCAAAATGCTTTTGATAAAAAGCGCTTTTCTTAGCATTCTTTATTGCTTTTTTAATTTTATCCATCGATTCCATTGACTGCTCCTTTAAGGACATATTTCTCTTCCCAGTTCAAATGCGTTCAGGTTCATTTCCAAAAAACGTTCCGGTAAAATATCCGGCATTATTTCTTTTAATGTATCCGCATCAAAGGGAAATATTCTGCTTTGCGCTGCTGCGCCCAAAAGCGCAACGTTGAGTGTTTTTGCATTCGGCGTCCCGGACAGCCGCCGGCCGTCCAGAATGATTAATCTTGGCGCATGCGTCTGTAAATAATTTAGCATAACAGAAGCTTCATAACTGCCGGTGATGGGATTTACCGCGCTGTCGCATGCAACTACTACGCCGTCATTTTTCAGATAGGGCAGCTGCCGCACAGCCTCGGCCGGTTCAAATGCAATAATAGCGTCCGCCTTGCCCAGAGGTATTATCGGTGAAAAAATATTTTCTCCTATACGTACATGCCCGAATACGCTGCCTCCGCGCTGGGACATGCCGATTGTTTCTGTAGTTCTGACATTGCAGCCATTTTTCATGGCTGCCGCAGCGATCAGCTTGGATGCAAGAACCGTGCCCTGTCCGCCGACGCCGGCTATCATTAAATTGAATGTCATTTTTTTCCCGCCTTTGAATTCTTGTTGGAACATTTGATTGCGCCTGTCGCGCACAGATCCACGCAGATGCCGCAGCCGGTGCAAAGCGCAGAATTAATTACCGCTTTGCCGTTTGAAAGGCTTATGGCCGGACAGCCAATCTTGTTAAGACAGGCCTTGCATCCATTGCATTTTGATTCATTAATAACCGCGTTCCCGCTGCCCTTCGATATAATAATACACGGCGCTTCAAATAATAATACACGCACGCCTTTTTGCGCCATCAGCTTTTTAACCGCTTCTTTTGACGCTTTCTGATCAAAGGGATTAACCTTTATAAGGGCTGCTACATCAAGCGCTTTAATAATTTTTTCTATGCTGATTTTCGGCGGCCTTGTATTCATCATTGTAATGCCCATGCCCGGATGCGGCTGGTTGCCTGTCATCGCTGTTGTTGAATTGTCAAGAATTACAACGATAATGTCAGTCTGATTATAAACTGCGTTTATAACTCCGGGGATGCCTGTATGGAAAAAAGTTGAATCGCCGATAAAGGCAAAATGGAAAGTATCCGGCTCAACCCGCTGAAGTCCCTGCGCGACAGTTATGCCTGCGCCCATGCACAAACAGGTGTCTACCATGTTGAGCGGCGGCGCATTACCCAGCGTATAACAGCCAATGTCTCCGGTGAAAACGGCGCGTTTGCCTTTCGCCGCTTCCTTAACCGCGAAGAAAGATGCGCGGTGCGAACAGCCTGCGCACATAACAGGGGGGCGGACAGGCAGAGCAGGCGCTTCAGTGTTTGCAGCTTTGTCCGTTTCAGGTTCACTTTTCCCGAAGAATGATGAGATCACTTTCACCGAGTTATCGGGTGAGTTTTCGCCTGCAATTAAAGTGTTGCCGCTCCTCTTGCCGAGTATTTTTACATTAAGCTGATATAAACCGCAGAGCCGCACAAGCTCATCTTCTATAACAGGATCAAGCTCTTCTACAACAAGAACTTCATCAAGTCCTTCAAGGAATTTTAACGCAAGTTTTTCCGGGAATGGATATGTTGATACTTTGAAAAGTTTGCAGTCTGTATTTTTTTCATTTATGCTGTGCAATGCCTCGCGGACGAATGTATAACTTACGCCGCCTGCTGCGATTCCTTTTTTTACCGCCTGCGGATTGTCCGGGTATTCAAGTATATTTTTTTCATAATCAGAAAACTCATCGCTCATCTTTTTTAAGTTTTCCAGTATTTTAAATTTGTTTGCGTACGCAAGCCTTGGGAAAATAACCCATCCGGGGCTTTTAATAAATCCGCCAGGTTGTGATACAGGCAAAGCATCGAGTATTTCTACAGAAGCGCAGCTATGGCATACCCGCGTTGTGGGGCGGAACAGCACAGGCTCGCCGTATTTTTCCGAAAGCGCAAATGCGTCTGCAATCATTGTGTATGCTTCTTCCGGAGTAGACGGATCGAACAGCGCAAGTTTTGCATGCTTTGAAAAATGACGGGTATCCTGTTCTGTCTGCGAAGAAATCGGTCCGGGATCATCTGCAACTATTATGACCATGCCGCCTTTTACGCCAAGGTAATTCAAACTCATCAAAGGATCGGAAGCAACATTCAGGCCGACTTGTTTCATTGTTACCATGACACGCGCGCCAGCAAAGGCCGCTCCTGCGGCTACTTCCAATGCTGTCTTTTCGTTGACAGACCACTCAACATAAATGCTGCCGTTGTTGTGTTTTGCAACAGTTTCCAGCACTTCAGTTGACGGCGTGCCCGGGTAACCTGTAACAACTCTAACTCCGGCGCGGATAGCGCCAAGGGCAATTGCTTCATTACCCATTAATAATTTTTTCGGCATTGGGTCTCCTCGTTCTTTTTCTTTAATATCAATAATAGAATCATCAGTATAACACCGCCTGCTGCCATTACAGAAAGAGTTATAAATTTCATTACATCAGTATGTATCAATCCGATAAGCATGGGGAAGGTCAGCGCCGATAATGCAAAGCCCATCATAATCATGCCGTAGTTTGCGCCGGCATTCTTAGTGCCGAAATAATCCGCAGCAAGCACAGAGTATAATCCGGGAAGGCCGCCGAAGCAAAATGCAATTAATAAAATAACCGCAATAAAAAGGAAGTTCTGGGCAAAGCATAAAAGCAGCGCGCATATCGATGTAATTAATATAACTGTCAGCGCCGCTTTTTCGCGTCCTATTTTGTCTGACAGCATCGGTACGGCAAGGCGGCCGCATGCATTTGCAACACCGGTCATCATGACGATGATTGTTCCCAAAGCGGCAACGCCGCGTTCGGCTGCATAAGTTTTAAATGCCGGATTCAAAATGAAAAATGTCGCCGTTGAGGCCATCAGTGAAAAAGTTATAATGTAAAATTCTTTTGTTCGGATTGTTTCCGATACCGTGTATTGTTTCTTTGCAGGCATTGCAGCCGGTATTTCCGCAGTTTTTTCATCCGGCAGGCGGATAAACCTGAAAAGGCATATTGTTGCGGTAAAAAAAGCTCCCGCAAGTATCAAGAATGTACTTCTTAAATCAAACTGACTTATAAGCGTTTCTATCAGCGGGGCGAATACAACTGTTGAAAATCCAAATGCGCATACGACAACTCCTGTGGCAAAACCGCGGTTTTGCGGAAACCATTTCTGCGCTGCGCAGATAATTGCATTGTACGCGGAGCCGACGCCGAAGCCGCCGGCAATTCCGTACGTAAAATACATAAGCCATGCCATATTCTGCGGCAGAAGCGCTGTTGCAAGCATCCCTGCAGAAAGCAGCAGCCCTCCGCCAAGAACAACCTTATCAGAACCGATTTTAAGGTGAAGTTTTCCGCCTGCCAAAATTCCTACAACAAAGAAGCAAAGCATAAATGACGATGTAAGTTTTACGCTGTTAACATGCCAGCCAAAGGCCTCGCTTACCGGGTTTACAAAAACACTCCATACATAGAGGATACCCAAAAAAAGCTGCATGATGCTTCCCGCCGCCAAAACCGCAAACCCGGCGCCTGAACGCATTGACGCTGAATTGTTTTGGGCAGCAGCCGGCATAATAACTCCTTGAGTTTTTATCATATAAAATTTGAACGATTTTTTCTATACCTGAATAAAAAGCGGTTGTATAAAAATTAACCCTGTTCTGTTCTGTTCATTTCATTAATATTATCAAGATAAGCATTTTCCAAATCTGACAATGTTTCGGCTATTGCGGCCTTTTTGTTTTCTTTATAACGTGAAAGGCGTTCTGTCAGATTTATAACCGGAGCGGTTTTTATGATCACCTTGCGCGGGAAGATGCTTACCCTGTTGGAATAGGCCCCGCCCATTGTCCGGTTTGCAAAGTCATGAAGATTCTGAACATATTCAATCTTATTATGAAGAGCGGTTTCTTCAGATGGAATTTCACTCTTGAAGTACCAGCATAGATCCGCAAGTTCCTGATGACGCGCTATATGCCAGGCTTCTCCGGCTGCAAGATCCTTAACGCTGCGCTCAATTTGCGGAATGTTTTCCAGACTGTATACATTGTGTAAAAAAATCCGATCCCAGCAAATCTGACGTATCTTGTACAAGCGCGAAAAGTAATCGCCGTCGCTGTTCAGATTAAGCATTCGTTCGGCTGTTTCCAGCGCAGCTAGTGCCACTTTTTCCAGACGATCTTTAAAGGAAAGCGAATCATCTTTTTTTATTTTATAGCGCTCTTCGTTTATTTCCAGGATTCGATCCCTGCACCTTCGCACTCTTTCCTCGAAACTCTGCCCTTTGGAGGTTTTTTTAAATGGAAATTTGCCTGAATTGTTGCAAAACTTTTCTATATAACGCAGCAATAATTCAATAGTGCCCTTTCCCCACGAGCCGAAACGGAAGTGAATTGATAACGGAAGAATCTCAACAGGGCAGGAAGGGTTTGTTTTTTCCATATTCAGCGCTGCGTTAAAGCCAATGCGGATAACGCCTGGTTCAAGGCGCGGAACGGAATCGGCAGTGTAGGAAACCTGTCCTTCCGGCGCTATTGCAAGCGGATATACGCCGTCGGTTATGGCCTTGTAAATTCTTGTCATCCCCTTGGTATCCATTCTGGAGTGATAAATGGGCATGCCTCCCACATTCGGCATAACAAAACGGGCAACCCAGCCGCCCCAGCGGACAACTTCATAGCCATATACAAACACCGCATGAGGCCGTTTGGCAAAACGCACGCCGAACTTTGCCGCATACCTTCTGAACTTAAAAAGAAAGAACCATGTCAAAAGCTGAGGCTCTCCTCCGTTGGGATGCCTGAAGGCGATTATACATTTACTTTTTCCGGATAGAGCTCTCTCAAAAGCTTCAAACAGGCTTTTATCTTTATGCGGAACTATTTTTGTAACGCCGTAAAACAAAAAAAGATAAAGTCTTCCCAAAATTTTAACAATCAGAATAACTAATTTTGATATCCGGGGCTCGGGGAGTTTTATATCCGGCGAGGCTTTTGTAACTGGTATTCTGTATGGTCTGTACATAAAATGTAATGGGATTATACCAGTTAGCAAAAATGGTTTCAATGGTACGGAGCCAGGTTGCAGCGGCCTATAAATACTGGAATTTATATAGAAAAAAAGCATTATTTTTGATTATGGAGATATTTATTGTATATTTCATGTTATGAAATGCAGAAGCATTTATTTACATTTGTATCAATTAATATGACCATAACGTTCTTCCCGATATTCGTTTAACTCTTTTTTTGTAGTCAAAACCTAAAGGCAAAGTTCCGCTGTAACTGCTTCTTTACTAAACTCACAAAGACATGATAAAATACTAGCAATGCACAACAAAAAATATTTCAAAAATATTACGATTTTCGCACCACTTGGCACGGTTCTTGCTCTCTCTCTCTCTCTCTCTTTTATAGTGCTTCATTTCTAAAAAATAAATTTATAAAAATTTTTCTCATCAACACGCAAAATTATACGAGGGCGTATCTTTGTCTTGATAAATTTTGAAAAAATTTTAGAGGAGTTAAAAATGAAAAAGATTTTTGGGCTTTTATTTTTTTTGGCGATAACAGGTTTTTTCCTGGTTTCCTGTCCGGAACCTGATACCGGGCCTCATGCTCTTGACGGGGGAATCAGTATGGTCTGGATACCTGCCGGCACCTTTACAATGGGCAGCCCCGAAACCGAGCCGAATCGCAGTAGCAATGAAACGCAATATCAGGTAACGCTTTTAAATGGTTTTTACATGGGCAAATATGCGGTAACGCAGGAGCAGTATGAAGCAGTAATGGGAACTAACCCCAGCTTGTTTACAACAGCTAACGGTAATCCTCCTCTAAGTGGTGATACACAAGGAAGACGTCCTGTAGAAATGGTAAACTGGTATCATGCGATAGCGTTTTGCAACAGACTAAGCTTACTTGAAGGGCTGACCCCTGTGTATAGTATAGAAGGCATAGACAATACCGATGAAGACGCCTGGCTGCATTCTGCAGTACCTACAGTTACTAATGCAATATGGAATGCTGTAACAGCGGATTGGGATGCAAGCGGTTATAGATTGCCGACAGAAGCGCAGTGGGAATACGCCTGCCGCGCGGGAACCACTACAGCCTTTAACTGGGGCACTAATCAGATAACATCAGATCAAGCTAATTTTTTTGCTAGCGGTGATTTATATAATGGCAGTCCTTTGGGAGTATACCGCGGAGCAACAACAGAGGTTGGAAGATTTACAGCTAATGCCTGGGGCTTATATGACATGCATGGGAATGTAAGGGAGTGGTGCTGGGATTGGTATGGAACATATCCATCTGGTTCTGTGTCTGACCCGGAAGGAGCGGTCTCTGGATCGCTCCGTGTGATACGCGGCGGGAGCTGGAGCCACTACGGGCGGTTCCTTCGTTCTGCGTCTCGGATCTTCGACAACCCATGGGTCAGGTACGTCGACGTCGGCTTCCGGCTGGTTCGCCCCTAGAGTTTCTAAAAAATCAACATCCATGTTGATTTTTTAGATCGAAGTTTTGCCTCGGCAAAACTTCATTTAGGCATAAATAACATCGGCATCCATGCCGCCCGGCGTAATGACCATACCGGAGGGAGCGCGGTTGGGCATGGAGCGAGTGCGAGCCGCAGGCCACGCCTCGTATTACAAGTAATTTATGTCTCTTACTTCCAAAACTATCAGGTTAGTGCGAGCTCCTGTATGGTTTGTAAATTGAGCCCTGTTATTTTTTGTATAAACTCATATGTCGAGCCTTCTGCCTACGCATCATTATTGGGCGTCTCCGAGCTTTCATGTATTCATACTAGAGCCTGTTGTCTGCATTAAAAGATTTTTCATCTCTTCAACCTCATCTTTTGATAATCTATGTGAAAGCAACTCAAAGACCTCTTCTCTGCCTTTTTCTATGCCATCTTCACGTCCTTCCTTATATCGAATGGCTCCAAGCCTCTCAACACTTATTTCTTCAAACAACATATTTATTACCTCCGAACTGTGCTTTTTTAGAAAATCCCCTAGAATGCCTTTTTCTATGCAGTATTTTATCGCAGCTCTCATGGATTCATCAAGCGATAATTCCTTATTATACTCCCATATCATGGATATGAATATGCTGTAACTGTCCAGCGTCTTGCTTTTTGCCAGTATCTGCGGATTACAGCCGTGGTTAATGTTGTATACATGCACCACTAGCTCCAAGGGCAGGCCGCTGCCGTTTATCAGTTTTAAACCTTCAATATCCTTAAAGGCAGCGGAAAGTTTTAATTGATTATAATCTGGATACTCCTCCTTGCCGTTGTACAAAACGATAAACTCCGGTGTGGGAATTTTTACAAGTTTTCTCTGGTATAAATTATCCTGTTCAAGAATTTTCTCGTACACACGCCCAATATACATCAGCAGTCTGACAGGGACGTTGTTGTTTATGGTAGATTGATGTTCTATTAACACGACAATACGATCATTGATAGTGAAAGAGATATCGTTAATCTGATTCATGTAGATCGCATCGGATAAGGTGTTAATGTCGATGATTGCATCCGGCGGAATGTCGATCCCTTCGATGGCTGAATAAACCTCTCTTAGAACTTCCGGATTGGAAAACAGAGTTGAAAACACGCTGCTTTTGTGTCTCCTGTTTACATTTGAGTCCATATATACCTCACAAGAAAATGATTAAACCTTCATAAAAAGGTTCACATATATATGGCGCGGCCATGCGTGGCGCTTTAGTGAAACAGGAAAAAATATTCAATTATTTACCAAATTTTCTAAAATGCAGCAGCCACATTTTCGTAGTTTGGTTTGGCATCATACCTGCACCACGTATAACGTAGCTGCACAGTTTTTACGGAACTGCCATAATCACGCTCCGCGCCTGCCAAGCCGCTGTACAGAGAGCGGTTAATTGCAGCATTTACCATCAATCCCTTGACATCTATACCTTATCCGTATAACATATAAGCAGGAGTATCAGATGAAAAAAGTAAATCATATACCAAACATAGGTGAGGTGTTGGCCCTGGAGTTTCTTGAGCCTATGGGTATAAGCCAAAATTCGCTGGCAAAGGCGTTGGGTATACCGCAGAACCGTTTGAGCGAGATAATAAATGGGAAAAGAGGTATTTCTGCAGATACAGATCTGCGTCTTTGTAAATACTTTGGTTTAACTGATGGCTATTTTACCGGTATGCAAATGGATTTTGAACGTATTGCGGCAAAACAGGCACTGAAAAAAGAGCTTGATAAAATAAAACCATTAAAAGTGGCTATAGTCATATAAATGATTCAATCTTTTAAATGCAAGGAAACTGCAAAGCTTTTTGATACCGGTTTTTCCCGCAAATTTCCCAATAGTATATTAAAGTCTGCAATTATTCGTCTTGCAATGCTTAATCATTCCGGAAAACTGGATGATCTTAAAATTCCTCCTTCTAATTGTCTTGAAAAACTATCAGGAGACAGGGAAGGTCAATATTCTATACGTATAAATAACAAGTATCGAATTTGTTTTAAATGGGAAGTGAACAATGCGTATGATGTGGAAATTGTTGATTATCATTAATATTAATTCTGGTGACGCACGGCAGCAGCTGCTATCAAAGCACTTCAATCAGCCTAAATATTTATGCGCGCTCTTCATGTTTTCTATTATTGTGACGCCGAAAGGACAGCGGGTTTCGCAGCTTCCGCATTCTGTACATTCATCGCCTTTATGATCCAGGTTCTGATAATGAGAACGGATCGAAGGCGGGATATTCGCTGTATCCAGTTTTGCAATATCAAGATATTTGTTAACAGCTGCGATATCAATCTGCGAGGGACAGGGCTGACAGTGGCTGCAATAAAGGCAATTTCCCTGCAGGCCGCCGCGAATGGAGCTTAAGATGCCTGTATAGTCGCGCTCAGCCTCATCAAGTTCCAGATACTTTACGGTGTCCAGAATTTCTTCCGGTGTTTTGCAGCCGGGCAGAACGCTTACAACAGCAGGTCTTGAAAGAGCGTAGTGTATGCACTGTGCAACGGTAAGAGCTTTGCTGAAAGGAGTATGTTCAGGTGATATCAGTTTTCCGGCTCCAAGCGCTTTCATAACCGTTATGCCAACTTTTTTTTGCTCGCAGAGTCTGTACAGTTCCGCGCGTTTCGGTTCTACTGCGGTAAGGCTGTCTGCGTTAAAGCCGTTTTCAAGATGCGGAAAAATGCTTTCGCCTGTGGGGATTATATCAAATGCCGGATTGATGCTGAACATCATTATCTCAGGGAGATTTGTGTTGACCGCTTTTATTGCCATAACCGGATTATGCGAACTAAACCCGATGTGCAGGATATCACCCTTTTCTTTTAGCTTAAGGGCATAATCTGCGATTCCTGTTTCAAAGACATTTTTATAGTCGTCCTCAGAGTCGATAAAAAATAACATTCCAAAATCTATGTATCCGCCGCACAGGCGCAGATGCTCTTCAAAAAAACGCCGGACTGTGGGCATGTCACGGCTTATGTCATATTGCTGTCCGGCATTTGACGAGCCGATATGTCCCTGAATCATTATGTCTTTGCGGCGTGAGCCGAATGCCTTTGAAAGATTTTCACGGACTTCTTTTCCGGGCATGAATATATCATATATATTGATGCCGTTTGCAATTGCCGCATCTATTGTGCTTTTAACCTGATCATAGGGCTTACAGTCCAGGTGCTCGCAGCCAAGGCCGATAATGCTTGCTTTTTTTCCGGTATTGCCGATTTCACGATATATCATATGGTTGCATTCTAACATGAAATTATATTTTGTGAAACAACGGCAAGCAAGGGGAGCTGCGCAGGGCTGCGCTGGCTCCGGGCGGCTGTGGCTGCAATTAACGCACGCTCTGGCGTGACTGGCTACGACTTCACACCGAAGTCGCCAGCGCAGCCCTGCGCAGCTCCCCTTGCTTGCAGTGATTACATATTTATATGTTGAAATGCTTGCGGGGGAAGAATAGAGCCCTGTCGGCAGTGGCTGCAATTTATATGTTATCTTGTAAACCTTACGGAGAGGATGTGTCCGCGGGGCAGTAAAACCAGGGCTGAGTTTTTGTCCTCGCAAACATGCACATCTTCCCATTTTGCGTAATTGTTATTGCTCGATCTCATCGCTCTTGCCTCATTAATTATAAAATCATCGGGCAGCTGTATTTTTACAGTTCCCATGTCTACGCCGCCGGAGCCGTTGATTGATGTCGGAGTGAACATTACAAGGCTAATTGTATTGCCGTCCTGCGATACAAAAGCCGTCGCTCTCGCCGTAAGGCCGTCAATGTTATCTAAAAGAGTGTTAAAGTTTCTTGTGCTGATATTGTCTCCGTTTGCTGCGGTTCCTTCGGCAAAGGCGTAAACGCGGTAAGTTTCATTTGCAAATTTCGCGTAATGCGATATTGCATGACCGCGCGGGAGAATCCTTCCCTCCGCAGTACCCCATTGGCCGTCGCCGATAAAACTGTAGAAACGTTTCGCCGCCCACCAGATAAATGCGCTTTCGTCATTTAACCTGATACTTAAATCGATATCGTTCATTAACTTCCATACATAGTTCCATTTTGAATCATTCGGGTATCCGGCTGCGTTCCCGCTGTTTATATTATGCTCTGTCATCCAGACTTCTTTTGGATCTGTTGGGTGATCAATGGCTCTTCCGTAGCGGTTCAGCCTGTTGCCGTAAGTATGACGGCCGATAAGATCAATTGCAGCCCTTGACTGCGGATTATTCAAAGCGGCATCGTTGATGTTCGGATGGTTTGCAGATTCGCCGTTCATCGTCAGAACAAAGGGAATCTCCTTTCCGCCGCCATATCCCCTAACGCCCTCTGTAAAACGGCCTGTCTGTAAAAAGAAGTCCCTCATTTCATTCTGCGACCACAGGCAGCCGTCATAATCTACTTCATAATTCGGTTCGTTTTGTATTGAAACGGCATAAATAGGCGCGCCGTTCTGATACATATCCAATGCGAATGCCTTTAAATAATCAGCATAATCCTGATAATGCGCAGGGCGCAGCCTGCCGTTGTTGCGCGTGTTATGCGAATTATTGCTCTTCCATGCGGCTGGCGGAGTCCACGGGCTTGCCAGAACATAGCCGCCGTATTTATTTACGATTTTAACATTCTCGTAATAGTCTGGCCTGTCATTGGAAACAAGCTCTTTCATTGTGGTATTGATATCAGTATTCCATGGCATTATCATTATGCGCAAAATATTAAGGCCAAGCCCTGTGTCAGGGTTATACATTAATTCAGTATCACGGGCGCTTGTCCGCGGGAAGTTTCTCCATGCAACATCCATTCCGCCGAAGCCGCGAACATACTGGTATTTGGCGCTTGTATCTACCGTTATGACAACATTTACATCTCCGATTTCACCCAGTTCCGGATTTGAATCTTCCTGTGAAAAATTCGATATGCAGCCTGTAAAAATAACTGTAATAATAAAAATCGCAAACCCAGAAAATAATTTATTTAAACTCATATTATTGCCGCCTTTTCTAATTCTATAAAACCATAAATAATATCTATAACTTCTAATAAAATATCTTCCGGAACATCTTCAATAAATTCATATTTACGGGCTTTAATATCCAATGTCCTTGCCTGGTCACATAAAATCACACCTGTTGTATTTGTCTTTTCATTTAATTTAATATGAAACGGATGATTTTTATTCACATTTGTTATTGGGCAAACAATAGCCATTTTTGAAAAATTATTAAAAGTATCATTACTTATTACGAGTGCCGGCCGTCTGCCCTTTTGCTCATACCCTGTCTGTGGATCAAAATCCAGCCATACTATATTTCCCTGTCTTACCATACTTCATTTCCAACAGGTTTACCCCAGTCAATTTCCTTTTGATTTGCTGCATATTGCTCAAAATTATTCCCATAAAAATCTATAAGCCGCTGTTTTGTTGTTTTATGTTTTTTTTCATTAACTTTTCTTATTATAATTCTCTCATTATCTAATGTGACATCTACAGGATCATTCTCAAAAATTTTAATATTTTGAAGAAAAGCCTTTGGCAATCTTATTCCATGACTGTTTCCCCATTTTACAACAGTTGTTTGCATAAAATACCCCCATATATCACGTATATATAAAGTATATCCCTAATAGATAAAATGTCAATAATAATTCGTACTCATAAAAAAAGTGCCGAGTACTGCAATACCCGGCACCGCAATTTTAATATAGTTGTTTAATAATTATGTTTCCAGGTTCCAATGGAGTAGATATTCCTTGTATTGGAAAAGCATTATCAGCGGTTTCGTCTTTCTTCTTCGGATTTACATTCGATGCACATAAGGGCATACGGAATCGCTATAAGCCTGTCCTGGGGAATGCGCTTGCCGCATTTTATACAGTGGCCGTATTTACCCTGCTTGATCCTGGTTAAGGCGGATTCAATTAATTTAAGGCGTTTAAGCTCCTGGGCGCCGATGGCTTCTATCATCTTGCGATCGATATCGTCGGACGCAATATCGGCAAGGTCTTTTGGCTCAACCCCGTCCATTATCTCTTTAAAATCTTCATTGCTGGTAATCAAATTATCAATAATTTCAGATTTAAGCGTTAGAAGAGCATTTTCCATTTTATCGAGGAATTCCTTGTCAATCGGCGGGATTTTCTTTTTCTTTTTACCGGTAGCAGCCATTGTACCCCCTTTTACAGATACATGGTTAATTCACAACACACGCAAAGGGCTGTTGATTAACGCTGATTACAATAACATGCCTTTTCCAAAGTTGTCAACATAAATTTATTCCATTTTTAAATACGGAATTACAGGCGCGGTGAGTTCCATTGCCGCCGGAAAGTCACCCGGCTGCAAAAGAATTGTTTCGCCGTCCATCTGGGCCAGAATCGGGTGGCTGCCGGTAAACTCCAAACGGTGCGCCTTGAAAATAATTACTTCACGGTTGTTAGTATGCTTGCCCTTTGAAACCTGGCTCTTTATTGCAAGTTTCCGGAAAAGCGACATCTGCTTTACAAAACATACATTGCGATCGTCAGGGAATATTTTTTGCTGGGAGCCGTAAGATCGATAACCTGAAGCGCCCATTGCCATAAGCAGCATTTTTTCCCTGAAGGAGTGTATCTTGTTATTTTTTTCGTCAAAAGCCTGCACGCTAAAAAAATCTACCTTGTATTTGCGGTCATATGACAGGGCGGCCATATCCAGCCAGAATTTATAAGAGTCGCCGGGTGTTTTGCCCTTCATTAAATTTGTCTGATGAGTTACATAGGCATCCAGCCCGAGGGATAAAATATTAAAAGCAAGGAATTGCCCTTTCCAGTTTGAAGGTCCGTTTTGAGCCGGTATCAATTGAACGGCAGGAGTTAATTCGATACGGACAGGTTTAAGAAGTAAATCCAGGGCATTTGAAAGGCAGGAATTATCCGCTCCGTCATTGCCTGTTCCCAGGGGGAGCCGCAGTACTGCCATGTTTGAGCGCACATGGGCGGGCGCATTGAAAAGGGCGGCCATGACTTCGCTGTGAGTTCCGTCTCCGCCTGCGCTTATTATAAGGTAGAAAGGCACAGGATCCTTCTCGATTCTGTCCACGAAGGCCTTGGTAATTTCCCTGGCGGAACCCTTGCCTTCTGTAATATTGATGATCATGTTTTTGTGTATTTGCCTGCGCGGATTCAAATCGGCCTTTTCCCGGTATTTGGTTAAAGTGCGTACGTGCGCCTCCCATTTTGAGGTAATGGAAAACCCGCCGGCAACAGGATTAACGACAGTCATGCAGCGCAGAGGACGTCCCGGAGATACCATGGAATGCTCACAAATATCATTCAATGTTTGAGCGAAAAAGTAATTCATGGGGGAATTATAACATTTATATCCATTAAAATAAAGGTATATGTATTATAAGAAAAACCGTTAATTTTGACACGGTTTTTGAATTAGCAGTCACCCCTGACATAAATTAATAAATTTCCTATACTTCCTTATTATGGCAAAGTATCCTTTTGAAACAATCGAGCCGAAATGGCAGAAATTCTGGGCAGATAACAAGACTTTTAAGACTGCAGAAGATCCCGCAATCCCCAAAGACAAGCGCATGTATGTGCTTGACATGTTTCCCTATCCAAGCGCATCCGGGCTGCATGTAGGCCATCCCGAAGGCTATACGGCCACCGATATTTACTGCCGCTACCTTCGCATGAACGGATATAATGTGCTGCATCCCATGGGTTTTGATTCCTTCGGTCTGCCCGCTGAAAACTATGCTATAAAAACCGGCACTCATCCCGCCGTTACAACAGCGGCGAATATAGACCGCTTCCGCATGCAGATAAAGGCTCTGGGCTTTTCCTACGATTGGGATTGCGAAGTTGATACATCGGCGGAAGACTACTACCGCTGGACACAATGGATATTCTTAAAACTTTTTGAAAAAGGGCTTGCCTACGAGGCGGAAAGTCCGATCAACTGGTGCCCGTCATGCAAGACAGGGCTTGCCAACGAAGAGGTGAAGGACGGCCTCTGCGACCGTTGCGGCGAGAAAGTTACCCGCAAGCGTATCCGTCAGTGGGTACTCAAAATAACTGCATATGCAGAACGCCTGCTTGCAGATCTTGATTCTCTGAACTGGCCGGAACCTGTAAAAATGATGCAGCGCAACTGGATTGGCCGCAGTGAAGGCGCAAATGTTTTTTTTAAAATTGACGGTCATCCCGAATCGCTTGAGATATATACAACCCGTCCCGATACGCTTTTCGGCGCTACCTACATGGTGCTGTCGCCGGAGCATCCGCTTGTTGAAAAACTTACTACTGCAGAACAGAAAGAGGCCGTAACGTCATACATAGAAGCTGCGGGAAGAAAGAGCGATCTTGAACGCACAGATCTTGCAAAGGAAAAAACCGGCGTTTTCTGCGGCGCATATGCGATAAACCCGGTGAATGATGAGAAGATACCTGTATGGATAGCCGACTATGTTTTAATTTCCTACGGAACAGGCGCAATCATGGCTGTCCCCGCACATGATGAAAGAGACTGGGAATTTGCAAAAACTTTTGGACTGCCTATTTTGCAGGTTGTATCAGGGAGTGGGGATCAGGGAATAGGGGGTGGGGATCAGGGAATAGGGAAGGGGTTAAAAGTTGATAAAGACATTCAAGGATTTGATAGTGTGGCAGGAAGCGATGAATCTTGTCGATATGATTTACCATCAAACAAGAAATTTTCCGAAGGAAGAAATATACAGCCTGACCGTTCAAATGAGGAGAGCTGCAGTATCGATTCCATCCAATATTGCAGAGGGGCACGGACGGAAGAGCAGGAAAGAGTATCTTCGGTTTCTATCAATAGCGAACGGTTCAATAAAGGAGTTGGAGACGCATGTAATAATAGCGGAAAGACTCAACTTTCTAACGAAAGAGATATCAGAACAACTGCAAACACAGATACAAATTGTAGGCCGCCTTCTTTCAGCTCTGAGAAAATCTCTAACCCAGTAAATTCCGCCCCCTGTACCCCGCACCCCATACCCCATACCCTCTTTACAGCGGACGGCTACTCAGTAAACTCCGGCATGATTACAGGGCTTCCTACTGCGGAGGCAAAGGCAAAGATTACATCCTGGCTGGAAGAAAAAGGCCTTGGTAAAAAAGCTGTAAATTACAAACTCCGTGACTGGATATTTTCGCGTCAGAGATACTGGGGTGAGCCCATTCCCGTTGTGCATTGTAAAACCTGCGGTATTGTTCCGCTGCAGGAGAGCGAGCTTCCGCTGAAACTGCCGGATGTTAAATCTTATGCGCCGACAGGCACAGGAGAGTCTCCGCTTGCCGGAATCGATGAATGGGTAAACACTGTCTGCCCCAGGTGCGGCGCCGCAGCGAAACGCGAAACAAATACCATGCCTCAGTGGGCAGGTTCCTGCTGGTACTATATCCGCTACCTCGACCCAAAAAACGATAAGGTCTTTGCTGCAAAAGATAAAATCGATTATTGGCTGCCTGTAGATTTATATGTCGGCGGAGCGGAACATGCTGTTCTGCATCTTTTGTACAGCCGTTTTTGGCATAAGGTATTGTACGACTGCGGCCTTGTAAACACGGTCGAACCCTTTCAGAGGCTGATAAACCAGGGGATGATTCTGGGAGAGGATAATCAGAAGATGAGCAAGAGCCGCGGCAATGTAATAAACCCCGATGATGTTATAAAGGCGTACGGAGCGGATTCCATGCGTGTCTATGAAATGTTCATGGGGCCTCTGGAAGTCAGCAAGCCCTGGGTAACTGCCGGGCTTGTCGGCGTATCAAGATTCCTTGAGCGCCTTTGGGCAATCAGTGAAAAGATCGGCACAGCAGCTTCGCAAAACGAAGGAGATATGGTTGAACTGAAAAAGCTGCTTCACCGCACCATAAAAAAGGTAACAGATGACACATCCAGCCTGAACTTTAACACAGCCATAAGCGCGATGATGATCTATACAAACGAACTTGTAAGACTTACAAACGAGCAGGGGGTGAAGGTTCCGCGTTCAATGTGGGAGCCGCTTGTTATAATGGCAGGGGCATATGCGCCTCATCTTTGCGAGGAACTTTGGGAAAAACTCGGCAACAGCGGATCTGTATCAGCCTGTTCATGGCCGGTGTATGATGATGCTCTGACGCACTTTGATGAGGTAACCGTTGTGGTGCAGGTTAACGGAAAAATCCGTGACAAATTTACCGCCGCTGCCGGAACTTCCAAAGAAGAACTTGAGAAGATTGCTTTCTCTCTGCCCGGCCTTCAAAAATGGCTTGAACCCGGCGGACAAAATTCTGTGGAAAGTAAAACTGTTAAAAAAGTTATATGCGTACCTGACAAATTAGTTAATATCGTGTTATAATTTTAACCTATAACAATGATTTCTAAAAACATTGATGCGCCGGACACGGCCTATGATCCGTATTTTCGCGATGATCCCGGTGAAGGTGTTGAAAGAGTTCCAGTTCATATATTCGACCTTGAGCACAATTTCTCTGTCTGGAAATCGTGGCGGACAAATGACGGCCGCGTCCTTCCGAATGTAAACAGCGGTTTTGAGCATGTAAACGATCCCTTCGAGACAGGCAGCCTTATTATGCTTACAACCCACTTTGATCCCGTTATTGCAGGAAAGGCCTTCGGCGGCTTCGGAATGAGAGCGCCCATTTCTCCGGCTATAAGCATGAACAATCAGACATTCGTAGAGTTTGATCTTTTCTACCCAAAAAGCGCTGTCGGGAAATACATGAGATTTGAAATATGGTCTACGTCGACAGGCGGCGAGGGGTTTCAGGGTGAAGCAGGTTTTCCCGGAAACAATAGAACGCAGGTTTACATAAGGACTTCTGATATCGAAAGCCTTGCCCAGATAAAACCGGAATGGATTGGGTTTCATGAAGGGGAAACATGGTATAAAAAATCCATTTCCGCAGTGACGCCTGTATCATCCGGAACATGGGAATATCTTAATATCGATCTGCATACAGAAACAGGAACAAAGCTGGAAGGCGATAAACTTTTAATAGGCAATATAAGAATAACCAGGGGAGATTCCAGCGGAGTGCCAATCCCCGATATTGTTAATTTAAAAAATTACCTGGAAGTTGAACCTGTCAAAAGCAAATACAATCCGGGAAATGGTTATTTCTATATCGGTACAGTAGGAACAAGAGATATCGATCCAAAACTGCCTATCGAGCCAAAATCTCTGCTGGGTTATCACTTTGAAATACTGGCTGATGAAAACAATCTGAAACCGGAGCGTCACGTAAGACCTCCCCAGTGGCTCAAGGATTTATATCCGAAATTCAATTTCAGGTACGACGGCGAGGGCACTGAATGGGAACTTCCGACTGAGGAATATTTAAACATAAGGAATTCGCATACTGACGGAGGCGGGGAATATAAAATACACGGACATTGTCTGGCATGGATTAATCAATCGCCTCCCTGGATGAGGCAGATGCTGCCGGAAAATGTTACTTCCATGCAATGGAATTCCAGCGGGCTCTTTTATACCGGCGGAACAAACGCAATAGGGCCGTATTTAAAGGTTAACAAGGAAACAGCAAGAAGGATTTACTATAATCACATACTGTACCAAATGCGCCATTTTATGACCACCGATGCCAGATATGATTCCAGCAAGGAAAGGGGTATTATACCCTTCCATTCATTTGATGTGGTTAATGTCGAGATTCATGAAAGCCGCCACAGCACAATAACCAAGGACAATCCAGTTGAATGGAAATCCGCATTAAGGCATGTCTCGTGGTTTATGGCAATGACTGATGATAATGTCGGCGATATAAGGCAGAACTATATGTATCTGCTTTATAAATACGCGCACATTGCAATTCCCAATGCGCAAATGGCCGAAAAATACAAGGCGCACTTTAACGATCCTGATATAGTCCCCGAATATATGAAGCTTGACAATCACGATGATAACGGCAGCATAGACGCTTTTGTAAGCGATAAGCCGCCCTTGCTTGTCTACAATGATTATGAAATAAATGTATGGTCAAAGATGACTGTGGCTTTTAATATGATAAAAGAGTTAAATACCGCATGGAAAACCGATCCCCTGTATGACGGCAGAAACCTGGTTGAATGTCTGGGGATTCAGGGGCACGGCACTGTTAATCCGAATATTGCAAGCCAGAATCAACGCGCAGTTGCTTTTTTTGCGGATCTTATTAATGAGGGTTTGCTGGATTCCATTTGCTATTCCGAGGTTGATGTAAGGCAGCCCGACGGCGCTCCCGGCGGCGAAGCGCTTGCGCCCGCTGTTTTAAACCAGAAACAGGCCGATGCCATCGCCTATCAATATGCGCTTTTCTTCAAGACCTTTGAAAACTACAAAAAGTATATCGACCATGTGATTATCTGGAGCCCGCACAGCTCCGGCTGGATGAGCAGTTACGTGCTATTTGATCATGAAAAAATGGCAAGCCAGGCATATTACGCTGTAATGGATCCCGACAGGTTCATACAGGGGCATTCATATCTGGATAGCTATTTTATTGATGAGTATAATAAAATCAAATCCAGTTAAATATAATACAACTATTTGTATTTAACAAGATTTTATTTAATGTAAAGCAGCTATTGATTTAAATGGAAATCTGTGATAAAGTAGCTTAAATAGCTCGTTGAGCTATTGCGGACACAAAAAAATACGTTGTGTTTTTTTGTGTCTTGTTATTATCCATATAAAAGAGGTTATGTTATGGCAGGATTAGGAGTAGTTATTTGGAAAGTCGCGGTTGCTTTGTATCTTATGGCAACTGGTGTTTTGGGATTGAGCAAGGCTGGTGATTTAAACGCTATTTTAGGAGCAATTAATCTGAGCAATAGTATCGTTGTAGTAATTGCAGGCGTTATTGCGTTAATTGCAGGTATCTTCCTTCTGCTTGAATTGTTCAATATTAAAATTGCTATCCTTGATACCCTTATTTTCATTATTGCGATTATCTGGGCTATTTTTATCGTTCTCTTACTTATTCAGTGGATCGTAAGCGGCTTTGCTGGTATTTGGACAACCTTACAAATGCTTGGTACATATGTAATGGTTCTTGCTTCCTTACTGATTGCAAGCAAGAGATTTGGTTAATATAAACTGAATCATATCTTTTGAAAGTGACAGCCGCCTAGCTGTCACTTTTTTTATGCGCAGACAGATACTGTTTATATCCATAATAAAATGATATACTGCCGGCATGGCGCTCACTACAGAACAATTGGATGCTTTTTTTAAAAGTCTTCTCGAAATAGACGGTTTTGCATCAAATGACAAGTCATTAAACGGAATCCAGGTAGACAACGACGGCTCTCCTGTCCGTAAAATAGCCTTTGGCGTTGATGCTGCCATGGAAACATTTGAACAGGCTGCGGCTGCCGGCGCGGGTATGCTCTTTGTCCATCACGGCTTGTTTTGGGGCGCTCCTTCCAGAGTTGCAGGAAACTTAAGGAAGCGGATTAAATTTCTTTTGGATCACAATATCTGCCTGTATGCGGTGCATCTGCCGCTGGATCAGCATCCAAAACTTGGAAACAATGCCGTGATAGCAAAACTTCTGGAACTGACAAACATTGAACCCTTCGGCGATTATCACGGCCGGAAGATAGGTTACAAGGGAATTTTTGAAAAACCTGTTACCATAGATGAAGCAGCAAAAAAAATCAATTTTATGGACAGGCCGCCGTCAGGTATATTTCCTTTTGGAAAAAAAGAAATCTCAAGCGCGGCAATTATGTCAGGCGGCGCTGCGGAAAGCGCGCGGGATGCCATTGAAAACGGCGTGGATTTATTTGTAACAGGAGAGAGTTCCCATTCGGTTTATCATGACTGCCTGGAAGCCAGGCTTAACATGATCGCAGGCGGCCATTACTGTACGGAGGTCTGGGGGCTTCAGGCCCTTATGCGCCATTGCGCAGCGGAGCTTGGCATTGATGTTGAATTTTTGGATATTCCTACAGGGCTTTAATACACTATGAACTTAACGGAGTGCAGTAATGAAAGAGCTTATTAAAGAAAAAATCATGCCCTTGTCGCTGACAGCATTTATTATTCTTGCGGATCAAATTACAAAGGCAATTATTGTAAATATCCAGCCGGGATACGGGTTAATCAAGGATGTTTTTAATAACGGTTTTTTATGGATATTCCATGTGCGCAACAAGGCGATTGCATTCAGCATCGGAGAGAATCTTCCCGAATTTATAAAGCCTGTGCTCTTTATTATTGTTCCCATTCTGGTTTTGTCATTTTTGATGTGGTACTATTTTAAATCCGGCGAGTTTACATTATTGCAGCGCTGGGCGACAGCGGGCATTATCGGAGGCGGTCTTGGAAATATAATCGACCGTATCTTCCGCCCCGACGGAGTAGTGGACTTTATAAGCGTAAAATTTTACGGTTTTCTCGGCTTTGAACGCTGGCCTACTTTTAATGTTGCAGATTCAACCGTTGTTGTGTGCTGTATCTTGCTGCTTATTACAATGTTTATTCCGGTAAAAAAACCTGCAGAGGATGCGGCAGATGAATAAAAAAGTAAATACCTTATTGTTTATACTCGGTGCGACTCTTTTTAATGTTATTGTTGCTGTAATAAGTTTTATTTTGCTTTTAATTTTTTATGCCAGTTTTATAGCTCCTATAGTACCGGGTTCACAGGCCTGGGCTGTCTCCCTTTTATTCCTGGCCGCTATTGCAGTTTCTATATTTGTTTACCGCATTGTTTTAAAGGCGCTGCTTGCAAAAGTTGATGTAGAAAAGTATTTTGATCCGCTTTTTGTAAGAAGGCCCGGAAAAAAACCGGGTTCGTCAGCCTAGAATTCTGCCCTGAATAATCTGACAAATTCATCCGGGCTTATGTCTATGGCGCCGAGCCTGGCTTTGTAATCCAGCGGCATCCCCATATCAAAAAAACTGAATCCGTGTTCCTGTAAATAACGCGCGGCAAGGATTATCTGCACAGTTCCGGCATTATCTTCGTTATAGAAGCCTGAGTAACTTGTATAGACCCTGCCGCAAACTATTCCAAACTCCCCGGCAGCCAGTTCTCCGTCACGGTAAAGCGCAAAGGAAGCCGGCCAGGGATGCGCCCAGGGAGACAGGGATTGCTGCTCCTGGCCGTTTAAATCCCTTATTTTCTTTATGCAATCTACAAGCGGAGGGGTAAGCCAATCCGCGCCGTGTTTCTCCACACAGCGGTCAATAATATACTGAAAATCCGTATTTGCCCGCAGTTCGTATTTGCCCAGCAAACGGCGCACCGATTTTTTTACATGCAAATTTTCAAAGAAGAGGGCGGAACGTGTAAGATGCAGTTTTGGCAGCAAAATATACTGAGGTTCCCCTTCTCCTGCGGATATATTCATCGACATTACCAAAAAACCGGCTTCCATAAGCCTTGTGACAAAATCCGCGCTGAAATCCACGGCAATACAGAATTCCTCGTTATAATCTGTTGCAAGCATTGCATCAACAATATCATGGCAGTCATCTTCCGGTGAAATGTATAAGTATCCTGAGACTGTATATTTGAGATTCATGCGCTTGACCATATTCCCTGTTTATTCTAAACTAAAATTCTGTTTTTGTTTATGAGAACCTTGGTTTGCCGGCAAGCCTTTTTGCGGCAAACTTTATATATTAGGAGAAAATACCATGAAACGTACTTATCAGCCCAGTAAGGTAAAGAGGAACCGTAAATTTGGTTTCCGCGCCCGTATGAAAACCAAGAGCGGGCGGCTTGTTTTGAAGCGCCGCAGGGCAAAAGGCAGAATTAAACTATCAGTTTCTGACGAGAAAAAGCCCTATTAGTATTGATTATGCATCTGACAGCTTGTCAGAAAACCCCGCAGAGGGGGACAGAGTTTCTTTTCGCTTCAGGCGGGAAGAGCATTTAAAGGGAAGGAAGGAGATTCGGGAGGTTTTTAATAAAGGCAGAAGGTACGGATGCCGCGGCGCTAAACTTTTTGTGTTAAAGAACAATTTACAATATAACCGTATATGTTTTACCTTTGCCAAAATTACCAGAAAAGAGCAGCCGTCCTGGAACGCTGTATCCAGGAACCGGGCCAGAAGGCTTGGCCGTGAGTCATTCAGATTGATGAAAGACCGTCTTTTAAAAGGTCATGACTTCATTCTGCTTGTCTATCCCGGGGAAGCAAATGTTAAAAGTGAAAGACCTAAAAAGAAAATAATCCTTTCTGACAGGTTAAATCAACTTGAATCCCTTTTTATAAAAGCCGGTTTATTAAAATGAAGAATATAGCGCTGGTTATTATCCGTTTTTATCAAAACGCAATTTCTCCCCATTTTCCGCCGGCTTGCAGGTATTATCCAAGCTGTTCAACCTATGCCTACGAGGCTGTAAGCAGGTTTGGTATTCTGCGCGGTTTTGTAATGGCTGTAAAACGGATTCTCAGATGTCATCCCTTTCATAAGGGCGGCTATGATCCAGTACCTGAGCAGACAGGGTGCGCCGGAAATTTACTTTAAGGAAATAAAATGGAAAGAAATACAATTTTGGCTGTTGTTTTATCCAGTATTGTTCTGATTGCTTCTTTTTTGATACAGGGCTATTTTGCAACACAACGTCAGCAGGCCTTAAGTGTTCAAATTCAGGAGCCTCAGGTAACAGCTGCAGAAACCGAACCCCAGCTTCAGGAAACTTCACCTGCGTTTCAAGCGGCGCCTGCATTGCAATCGGCGCCTGAACAGCAGTCAGCTTTTGCGGAAACCCCGGTTCAAATGGTGCCGCCGGAGAGCATTGAGCAATTATCGCAATTACAGGGAAATAACGTTCCCCTTGAGTATGTTACTATAGATACTGAACTATTCACTGCCGTTTTGACAAATGCAGGCGGCGATATGGTTTCATTTAAATGGAAGGATGCAAGGAATAACACTTATGTAGATCTTATTCTTTCCGGCGACAATGAGGCGCGGGCTTTTTCCGTTGCTTTCGGCGATCATAACGCCCAGCCGATAACATCCAATTTTCATGTAAGAAAATTATCAAATTATTCCGTGGAATTTTACCATGATTTTTTTTCACCTAACGCCAATTACGGTACTGACGGAAGGTTCACTCTCAGAAAACGCTACGAATTTATCCCGAATGAATACATGTTCAGGCTCACAGTTTTCCTGGAAGGAGGTTTTTCCGTACCGGGCTTTAACTTTGCAGGAAACGCATATACATTGTCTTTTGGTCCGCAGATCGGCCCTCAGTTTGTCAAGCTAGATAACATATACGATTACCGTCATTACGACATTTTTACAAACGGCAGGCGCAGAACTGTAAAAGTTAACGATGTTATAGACAGCCGTCCGTCATGGGCTGCAATTACCGGAAAGTACTTTGCATTTATGGTAAGACCCCTGATTGCGCAGTACAGTATTATTTATTCTGATAAGGCGGAAGCGGGACTTGTTTCGGCTTCCAGGCTTAATATAGTGCGGCCTGCTGTAAATGTGTCGCAAATGGAAGATGTTTATCAATTTTATCTTGGGCCGAAAACCCAGGAAATTCTTGCCAATTACAATACCGGCAGAAACGAGTTTGGCATAAGGGATGCAAGCCTTAACGAAGTAGCAAGCTCGCGCGGTTTTTGGGGAATATTCTCACCGCTGGAAAAGCTGTTAAAATGGCTGCTGCTTTTATTTTACGGGATTGTTCAGAACTACGGTATTGCAATTATTCTGCTGACATTGCTGATTAAAATTCTTTTCTTCCCCTTAACCAAAAAAGGATCGGAAGCCACATTGCGGATGCAGGCTCTTGCGCCCAGGATTAAGGAAATACAGGATAAGTATAAAAACAATCCGCAGAAATTACGGGCGGAGATGGGCAATTTTTATCAGCAGGAAGGTTATAACCCAGTTTCCGGATGCCTTCCCATGCTGCTTCAGCTGCCGATATTTATCGCCATGTATAATCTTTTTAACAATCATTTTGATCTTCGCGGCGCAGGGTTTATTCCCGGATGGATACCGGATCTTTCGGTTCCCGAATATATTGTGCAATTTCAGGACTTCAGAGTACCCATTTTCGGCTGGACAGCGTTAAGAGTCCTGCCGTTTATTTATGTTGGTTCGCAGCTGCTCTACGGCAAGGTAACCCAGATGCCGGGACAGCAGTCCAACAACCAGATGAAGATGATGTTATACGTCATGCCAATTGTTTTCTTTTTCATTCTTTACGATGTGCCGTCCGGGCTTTTGATATACTGGATTTTCTCAAACCTTTTAACGCTGGCCCAGCAGCTTGTCATTAACAAGTATGTTATCAAAAAGAAAGCCGCACTTGAAAAGGCCCAGGCCGAACAGGAGCCCAAAATTGCTCCCGGTAAAAAGAAGAAAAAGAATTTTTAATTACAGAATCATGGTTCTGCGCAGCATGAATTAAATTACCTGATCGTTATGCGATCAGGAATTAGATAAGGAGATTACATAGATGGAATTTGAATTTGAAGGCCGTACAGAGAAAGAAGCAATTGACAGAGCGGCAGGTGAACTGGGTCTTGAAAAAGACGATTTTGATGTTGAAATTCTTGAAACCCAAAAAAGCGGTTTATTCAAGAAAGGCTTAGTGCGGATTAGAGTCCATGTTGGAAATTTCGCAAGCTCTTTTAAACCGTCTTCGCGCCCTGCGGAAGGCAACTCATATGCCGGCGGCGGCATGGACAGGGATCGCATAGGAGGCCCTGCAAGCAAAGTGGTTTTCGGGGAGCCTGCTCCCCAGAACGAGTTTGAAGAAAAGATGATAGAGTTCACATCCGGTTTGATAGACCGCATGGGTTATCCCGGCAAGGCTTCTATTCTGTTTCGTGATAAAAACAAGCTTGGAATTAAAATCGATTCCGGGCATTCATCAATATTAATTGGTAAAAAAGGCAAAAACCTTGACGCATTGCAGCTTCTGTTAAATATTTATGCAGGAAGGCTTGGCAAGGAAGAAACCCGCATAATTCTTGATACAGAAAATTACCGCATACGCCGTGAAGAATCGCTTGTGCGCCTTGCCTACAATGTGGCGGAGAAAGTCCGCGAGAGCCGCGGCTCTGTATTATTGGAACCGATGAATCCCTTCGACAGGTGGCTTATACATACAACACTAAATGATATCGGCGATGTTGAAACCAAAAGCGAGGGAGATGGTTTATATAAACAGGTAAGGGTATTCTACAGGGGATTAAAACAGGGTTGATGTAAATTAATGAAAAGTATTATTTTACCGGTTATTATTTTCTCTTTTACTGCCTTCTCTGCGTTTTCTGCGCCGCTGGAGAGCCTTGTATCTGCCGCTCATGCGGCGCAGCTTCGTTCCAGCGGCGAAATTGTAATGCAGACTCAGCTGAGGAACCCTGTTCCCGGACTGGTTCCCAATAATAGCGATTTAAGGCGGCATGTTAATGCCGTAATGAGCTCTTTAAATCCCGGCACAATTGTAGAAGCCCTGTGCTTGTATAAAAAACCGGCTCCCTTTCATACATCTGTAAACAGCTGGGATGCAGAGCAGAAAACAGGCGTTTTTAACCAGATGCTTGCCATAAGCACTCTTACAGGCACCCAATATTATTCTGCAAGCCGCAATACAATGCGGACATTCTATGAAAGCTCTGTCATTATAGACGGGCCGTCAACCAGAAATCCGCTTGCGGATCCTGTCTTTTCCCAGCCTCCGGCAGCGCTGAGCCTCTATGCAAGGCAGAAAGATCTTACCTTTGGAGATAATATTTACCGGTATGACTGTGTAAATACAAGAGATGCCGTCTTTTTTACCCAGGAAAATGTTACATCGTTAAATTACGGAATAATCCCGGCAGTGGGAAGAGGTAATCTAAGATCGATAGTAGCTGTCATTGATTGCGGCGATTCAATTTTAATTTACATTGTTTCCATGGCAAGGACATTTTCTGTTCCCGGTATTGGAGAGAGAATCACAAATTCCTTCAGTAACAGGACAGAAGCTGTATTAAAATGGCTTACAGGCAGATTGGACAGGGAATTATTCAATTAGTGATTAGTAACAGGCTTTACGGACAGACGCCAATCAGGCTTATAAAAGAAATACAGTCTCAGGTTTAAATGTTGTTATTTTAAATATATTTAGTTATTTCATTTCCATTTTCCCGGGAATTATGTTATCATATATAATAACGGCTGATTATTCTGCAAAAGGCATGTATTGTCAGATTTTTGTAAGAATTAAATGTTTGATTGCCGAAAATTAACAAAGGCTTGTTCAAAGGAGCGGCGGATTAGTTCGCATTTCTTATAAAGCTTTATAATTATGTAATTAAGGACGGGTTGATATGAGATTATTTACCAGATCTGACTTTGACGGTTTAGCCTGCGGTGCGCTTTTATCATATTTAGGACTAATTAATGAATGGAAATTTGTCCATCCCAAAGATATCCAGGATGGTTTGGTTGAAGCGACAGACAATGATATTCTGGCAAATATTCCTTATATAAAAGGCTGCAAACTCTGGTTTGATCATCATTCAAGCGAATCTGAGCGTATGGGTGTAAATTCGTATTTTGAAGGCGTTTCAAAACAGGCTCCAAGCTGCGCAAGGGTTATTTACGAATATTACGGCGGTGATGCGAAATTGGGGCGGTTTGCGGAAATGATCCATTATGTCGATAAAGTGGACGCCGGCGATTTAACCACTGATGAAATTCTCGATCCAAAGGGCTGGATACTCCTTGGGTTTATCATGGATCCGCGTACCGGTCTTGGCCGTTTCCGCAATTTTACAATCAGTAATTATGATTTAATGACAAGCCTTGCCAAGGCGTGCTCGGAAAAATCAATAAGCGAAATAATGAACATGCCGGATGTCAAAGAGCGCCTCGATCTGTATTATCAGCAAAGGGATCTTTTCACGGAAATGGTTAAAAGCCATGCAAAAGTTTCGGGCAGTGTCGTCGTTGTGGATCTGCGGGATGTAGATACTATCTTTGCCGGAAACAGGTTTATTATCTACACGCTTTATCCTGAACAGAATATTTCCATGTGGATTGTAGACGGCCGCAATAAATCAAATGTAGCAATTACAATTGGCTACAGTATTGTTAACCGCACATGCAATGTTGATGTCGGCTCAATGCTGCTTTCCTACGGCGGCGGCGGTCATAAACAGGTTGGTACCTGTCAGGTATCCTATGATGATGCAGACAGAATTATTGCGGAAATAATGGAACGAATCAAAGGTTAATTAATTTTATACTAAGTTGTTATGGAATCGCAGTTCTTCGGTTCGTAAGTTTTGGTACGGTTGCTCTGGATATAAATAAAAGAGCAGAGAATTTCTTTTAGGAAGTTTATTCCGGATTTTACGGCAAATCCAGTTGCAAATGTAGTTAATAATTGTATAATATTAAGGTATGTTAGAAAAAGAAGTTACAATTCTCCTTTCAAAAATATTAACGCAGCAAGGCACAAAGGGTAATAACTTAAACTATATAGATATAATCCAGGAAGAAGAAATACCGGTTTTATGCGTAAATAAAGCTGCGCAGAAAAAACGGCTTATGCCTTTTAAAACCTTATTTGATAATAATAATGATTTCTGGCACATGAGCGGAAGCTGGGAATATTATCTTACAGAAGAAGGCTACAACAAACTAAAGAGCAAACTGCTTGAAAAGCGTCCTGACTGGAATGTGCAGAAAAAACCGGAAGAAAAAAAAGAAAAAGCCGCAGAACCTGCAGCCGGCGTCAAAATGGAAATGGGATTTGGAAGCGAGTACAAAACCTACGCGGAAATGACTGCCAAAGAAAAAATTGAATGTCTTAACAATGATAAAAACAGATTAAATGAAATTCTTTTAAGTAAAACAAAAGACAATGCTGTAGTAACAGAGGTTCTTGTAGACACAACCAAAGACGCCGCAATGATTAACCATGCAACCATTGAAGAAGCCATAAACCTTGCAGATGATGAAGCGAAGAAACTTACGCAGGATTTGGTTGATTCCACGCAGGAAATGGTAAAATCATCCGCGCAGCTTATATCGGAAAATGTTTTCAGCAATGAATTGATGAACACGCTGGTGGAAAAATCCAACGGCACAATCATTCAGCATATGACCCGCGTTTATCTTAACGGTATTGCATTTCTTTCGTATTATAACAACCTTGTATCAACATCCAGCGCTATACAGAGGCTGCGTATTTCATTTGCAACAAAATACCGGACGTTTTATCACAAGCTGCTTCCGCATATGAATTTGGACGATATTGTTCTGGAGCGCGTATTTTACAGAGGCATGAGAGCCATTCCGCCGGAGCTTTACTTTAAATGGGCAGTAGGTTTTCTTATTCACGATATCGGCAAGGCGGGCGCTGTTGAATACCACGAAGGCGAGGCATTGTACGACCGCAAAATTGTAATTGACCATGTAAAGCAGGGATACAAGTCCATCATGACAAAGACAAATTATCCCATGGAAGCCAGCCTTATGACCGGGTATCACCACGAGTATTACGGAGATGTCGATGGCTATGGATATTTCCGCGCCTATCTTCAGCAGTATAAAAAGGCAAACCCGGATGCCAAACAGGACTACTGCATTACGTACGAACTGGAACCAATCCTGGATTATCAGGCGCTTGCATATTTTCCCGCAAAAGTTCTGGAAATAATCGATGTGTATGACAGCGTAACAGATCCTCTCAGGACTTACAGAAAAGCCCTGTCATCCGAAGAGGCTCTTAATATGATGAAAGAGCAATTTGTTGAAAAGCAGGCAAAGATAGACGCAATTTTATTTGATATTTTTTCTACTTTTATCCGCGAAAAAAATAAACAAGGCCTTAAGCAGAGCGCTTAAACCTTAGCAAAAATGTTCTTTTAAAAACTCCAAATTCAACTGCGGATACACAGGGTGTTTTTCCATTATGGCTTTTACGCGCGCGTGAACATCGTTTTTTACGGCGCTGTCCAAAACGTACTTTGCCTTGCTGTTTTTGGAAGGATCTTTTTCGTTCTTTGCCTGGGTTGTTCCTTTTATGACCTTTGCTATTAATTCTCCAAGCTCTGTCATTTCCGCTTCTGTCATGCCAAGCGTGGTGACTGCGGCAGTTCCCACCCTGATACCCGATGTATACCACGGGCCGTTGGGATCGCGCGGAAGACTGTTGCGGTTTAATGTTATGTGACACTCGTGCAGCGCGCTTTCCGCCTGCCTGCCTGTAAGTCCTGCCTTGTGAACATTTACAAGTATAAGGTGGTTGTCCGTGCCGCCTGTAAGAACATCAAGCCCGTGTTTAATGCACGAAGCTGCAAGGGCCTTGCAATTATCAGCAACTTTCTGAGAATACTGACGGAATTCCGGGGCTGCAGCTTCGCGGAAAGCGATTGCCTTTGCAGCTATCACATGAGGCAGCGGGCCGCCCATTGTAAGGGGGCATCCCTTGTCCAGCGCTTCTGCAAACTCGTTTGTGGACAGCACAAGTCCGGCGCGCGGGCCGCGTAAAGTTTTGTGCGTTGTGCTTGTTACAACATGCGCCCATGGAACAGGATCGTATTCGCCGGTAAAAACTTTCCCTGCGACAAGGCCTGCAAAGTGCGCCATGTCTACCATAAAGACAGCTCCCGCCTTGTCGGCAATTTCCCTCATGCGTTTAAAATCGATCTTCCGCGGGTAGGCGGAATAGCCTGCCAGCAGAATAAGCGGGCGCACTTCCATTGCCTGTTTTTCAATATCATCGTAATCGAGCATTCCGTTTTCGGCGGATACTGAATAACCGTAAAAATCGAACATTCTCCCGGAAAGATTATGACGGTAGCCATGCGTTAAATGACCGCCGGAATAGTAGTCCAGTCCCAAAAGACGCTGATTGCCGAAAGAAGCCCTGAGCTCATTCCATTTGGAATCGTCAAGCTTGTAGAGATTTGTCTCGTTCCATTTTTCCATTGCAGGGTTTTCAACCCGCGTGCTTAAAATCGCCCAGTATGCAAGAAGGTTGGCATCAGCTCCGCAGTGTGCCTGCACGTTGGCGTATTGAGCGCCGAAGAGTTTGCAGGCTTCCTGCGAGGCAAGCGTTTCGATTGCATCGACATTTTCATTTCCGGCATAAAAACGGTGATATGGAACACCCTCGGCATATTTATCGGTTAAAAGATTGCCCATTGCAAGCTGCACTGCCATGGAACAGTAATTTTCGCTTGCAATAAGTTTTACGCGCTTTCTCTGGTTTTCCAGTTCTTTAACAATGGAGGAAGCAATTTCGGGGGTTACTTTGGAAACTTCTGACAGACTGCAGACATAGGCCAGCATATCAGCATCGATTTTATCAGGGGAAATATTGGCTATATATGCCGCAACCGGATTTGATTTCATGAGCATATGTTACCTTAAAAGAGGCAGCATTTTCAAGGCTGAAAAGCGGCAAACTTTTTTTAATATGTTATTAACCGAATGAAATACGGAATATAAACGAAATAGTTAACATTGCATTCTTATCCATAATAATAGTAAAATAAACTATGAAACATTTTAAGAATGCCCTTGTGGGTCTTGCCGCGGCTGCCGTATTCTCTTTGTTATATTTGGTAGGAGCGTTCGCTTCACTTGAAGATCGCCTATATGACTTCTTTTTAAATTTCAGAGCGAGCCGCGAACCTATAGACAGCGTTGTCTTCCTTGATGTTGATGATCAGGCTATTGCATATTACGGTTTCTTCCCATGGCCGCGCTCCATCACCGCAGACGGCCTTTTGCGTCTTAAAGAGTACGGCACAAGGGCTGTAATTTTCGATATCGAATATATTGACAGAGGCCCTCAGGGTGTAGACAGCCTTTATCTGGAACAGGGTCTTGGCTATGATTTTGACCGCAGCTTTTCCGAAATTAATTCATCTGCACAGGAAATATTTTCCGCTCTGGGATCGGGACGTTTAGGGCGCGATGACATTGCAGGTTTTGCCGGCATTCTTTCTGATATCATTGTAGATCAAAAAAATGATCTATACAGCAAGGCACAGGGTGTTGCGCGTGACAACGATGTTTATCTGGCGCAGGCATTGGCTCTTAATGGCCGCAGCTGGTCTACTATCAACCTGTGGTCGTATTATCTGGAAGGTGAACAATCCGAGCGCCGCGCCATAGCCGAAGAAAATTTTTCTTACCCTGTTAATGCGGCGCCCAATGCATCATTGGGTGCGGGCTTTGTTGACATTCTGCCTGCTCTTCCGCTGTTTGCCAGTGCCGCTAAAGGAGCAGGATATACAAATATAGAAATTGATGATGATGGCGTAAGAAGGCGCGTTTTTCTTGCTCAAAATGTTTTTGATCACTGGTATCTGCAGTTGTCCTTTGCTCCTCTGATTGATTATCTTGGAAGACCTGAAATTCTTCTTGAAAAACGCAGGCTGACTATCAAGCAGGCGCAAATGCCGGACGGCAGGGTCAAAGATATTGTTATCCCGCTTGATTCAAGGGGGAGAATGCTGCTTGACTGGCCCAAAGAAGATTATGATGAGAGCTACACTCATATTTCATTTGCTGAATTCAGTTCGTTAGACGAAATGGAAGCGGAGATAATAAGATACAGCCACGCCATGTTTGCCGCCGATTTGAATTTTTTCGCCCAGTTTGATCGTTCATTAAGTTCTGTACCCTTGATTCTGAATGAAGTCATTCAGCTTTTGGATGCGGCTCAGGAATCAAGGCACTATGCCATGGAAAATACAGATGACGATTACTTTAATGATTTTATTAAATACCGGAATTTCGCATATGAACTTCTGAATGAATTATTTGCAGATGATCCTATAGAAAAAATAAAGATAATCAGCGCACAGCTTGGAGAAGAGTATCCTGACATGGCGGATATTATAGAAGACGAAGCTGAATATATCGCATTGGTGGCAAATGCAATTACAGTTAACCTGAACCGGCTTGCGGAGTTAAACGAAATTAACGACAGGGTGCTAAGGGATAAATTTGTAATTATCGGCCGTGTTGATACCGGAACAACAGACTACGGCGCAAACCCGTTTTACGGTAAATATATCAACGTAGGAACACACGGTGTTGTGCTTGATACTATTCTTTCGGAATCTTTCATTATTCCTGTTGATTATATATGGAAGGTTCTTTTCATGCTGATCTTTGTCTCTCTGTTTTTTATAATTACGGCGCAGCTTTCACCTGTTATCCGCGCTTCTGCGGGTTTTGCGGTTGCTCTTGCCATCTTTATTATTACGGTTTTAATTTTCCGTTTCACGGGTTTTTTCTGGGGGCCGCTTGGAACAATTCTGGCGATTTTATCCGCCGTTATTGTACGCGAGATAATCTCCTATGCAGGCTCGGAAAAGGAAAAACAGTTTATCCGCACTGCATTTTCAACTTATGTAAGCAGTGATGTAGTAAAAGAAATAATCGCCGATCCTTCGCGTCTTCAGCTGGGCGGAAAAGAACACTACATGACAGCGGTCTTTACGGATGTTAAAGGCTTCTCCACTATTTCCGAAAAACTCGGAGATCCTACTAAACTTGTAAGTCTTTTAAATAAATACTTAAGCTCCATGAGCGATGTTGTTCTTGCCGAAAAGGGAACGATTGACAAGTACATAGGAGACGCAATTGTCGCATTCTTCGGCGCTCCGATGCCGCTGGAAGATCACGCCCTGCGCGCCTGTGTAAGCGCTATCACCATGAAAAAGCTTGAAGCGGAACTGAATAAAACCATCATGGAAGAACAGTTGTCGCCCATACCGCTTTTAACCCGCATTGGAATAAATTCCGGCCATATGGTTGCAGGTAACATGGGTACGGCAAACAAGATGAACTACACAATCATGGGCAATGCAGTAAACCTTTCTGCGCGTCTTGAAGGAGTAAACAATCAGTACGGAACATGGATTCTGGCTTCTGAAGAAACTGTAAAGCAAACGGGAGATGCTCTCCTCTACAGAAAACTGGATCGCGTGCGTGTTGTCGGCATCAATGAGCCTGTGCGTCTTTGCGAACTTGTCGACATGATGGATATTGCATCTGAACAGGATAAAAAGCTTGTAACGGTATTTCACGAAGCGCTTGAAAATTTTGAAAAACGCAAATGGAAAGATGCGATAGAAGGCTTTAAAGAGGCAATATCAATAAGGCCTGGCGACACGCCGTCAACAATTTACCTTGACAGATTAAAGCAGTTCTCTGTGGCTATGCCTGCTGAATCCTGGGACGGTGTTTACAATTTAACATCAAAATAGTACCATAACTGCACAAGGAGCAAGTTATGGCACAAGCGCAAAATTCAATTAGCAAAATCCCGGTTGGAATTCTGGGTGCCACAGGCATGGTTGGGCAGCAGTATATTTCCCTTTTAAATGATCACCCCTGGTTTGAGGTGCGGTTTGCTGCGGCCTCTCCGCGGAGCGCGGGCAAAAAATATTCCGAAGCTGTCGCTGGCAGGTGGCAGCTAACAAAAACTTATGCTCCGCATGTTGGCGGCATTATGGTAGAAGATGCAAACGATGTAAGCCGCGCTGCGGAAGCGTTTAAAAAAGGCGAATGTTCATTTGTGTTTTCCGCACTGGAAATGAGTAAAGATGAAACAAAGGCTCTGGAAGAAAAATATGCCGCGGCAGGAATTCCTGTTATCTCAAATGCTTCAGCTCACCGCTGGACGCCAGATGTGCCGGTTTTAATAGCAGAGGTAAATCCCGGGCATACGGATATTATCCCCATGCAGAAAAAAGCGCGCGGCTGGGATCGCGGATTTATTGCCGTAAAACCCAACTGCTCAATTCAAAGTTATATGAAGCCGGTTCATGCTCTTGCGCAGGCCGGTTATCCGGCGCAGAGGATTGTTGTTGTAACAATGCAGGCAGTTTCCGGGGCAGGTTATCCCGGCGTGCCAAGCCTCGATGTAATTGATAATGTTGTTCCGTATATTGGCAGCGGCGAAGAAGAAAAATCTGAAAATGAGCCCTTAAAGATTTTTGGCTCCATAGAAAACGGCGTGTTTAAAAATGCAGAGTTCCCGAAAATTGCAGCTCACTGCAACAGGGTGCCTGTAACTGACGGACATTCGGCATGCATAACGCTTGAATTTGCGGATAAAAAGCCGTCACTGGATGAAATAAAAGCTATTTGGGCTGCTTATAAGGGATTGCCGCAGGAAGCGGATTTACCCATGGCGCCCAGGCAGCCGATTATTTACCGCGAGGAAGAAAACCGTCCCCAGCCGCGTAAGGATCGCGATACGGACAAGGCGATGGCAGTTACTGTCGGACGACTGAGGCCCAGCAATGTTTTTGATATCCGTTTTTTTGCATTGTCGCATAACACTGTTCGCGGCGCTGCAGGCGGCGGAATATTAAATGCAGAACTGCTTAAGTACAAGGGCTATCTTGGTTAATTAAAATAACCATTGGAGTGTCAGTGAACAACAAATATTTTCCGTTGGACAGGGCTGCGCTGGATGATCTGGCGCTGCGTTATCCAACGCCGTTTTATATTTATGATGAGAAGGCAATAATCGAAAATGTACGCCGGATAAAGGCTGCGTTTTCGGTTTTTCCCGCTTACAAAAATTATTTTGCGGTAAAGGCGCTGCCTAACCCGTATATTCTCAAAATTCTTGCCGCAGAAGGCTTTGGCGCCGATTGCGCAAGCTATGCGGAATTATTGTTAGCTGAAATGTCAGGCATGAAGGGCGAAGACATCATGTTCACTTCCAATGAAACTCCGGCAAAAGAATATGCTGCAGCCATAAATATGGGCGCTGTAATAAATCTTGACGATTTTACGCACATTGAGTTTCTTGAAAAAACCGCAGGCTTGCCGGAATTAATTTCCATGCGGTATAATCCGGGCCCCCTTAAAGAGGGGAACGCCATAATCGGCAAGCCGGAAGAAGCAAAGTACGGTTTTACCCGCGGGCAGTTAATTCAGGGTTACGCTCTTCTCAGGCAGAAGGGTGTAAAGCGTTTTGCGCTTCATACAATGGTTGCAAGTAATGAATTATCCGTTCCCTACCATATAGAAACTGCGCGTATGCTTTTTGAACTTGCCGTTGAAATTTCCGGCAAGACAGGAGTACGCCTGGAATTTATTAATCTTGGCGGCGGAGTGGGGATTCCCTACAAGCCGGATCAGTCTGCGGTGGATTTAAAAGCCCTGGTTGAAGGCATTCAGAATGCATATAACGAAGTGCTTGTACCCGCAGGACTTTCTCCAATGAATATCCGCACTGAATGGGGCAGGGTGGTGACAGGCCCGTACGGCTGGCTTGTAACGCGGGCAGTTCACAAAAAGGAAATATACCGCAGCTATATCGCACTTGATGCATGCATGGCGGATTTTATGCGCCCGGCTTATTACGGAGCATATCATCACATAACGGTTCCCGGCAAGGAAGATGCGCTTTTAACTGAAACCTACGACATAGTCGGCAGCTTGTGCGAAAATAACGATAAGTTCGCAGTTCAAAGACAACTGCCGAAGATAGAAACTGCTGCCGAAAGCGGGATTAAAGGCGACTTTGTAGTCATTCATGATGCCGGCGCGCACGGAAGGGCGATGGGCTTTAATTACAACGGAAAGCTCCGGTGCGGCGAACTGCTTCTGCGCGCAGACGGTTCTGTTATGCAGATCCGCCGTTCAGAGACGGTAGAAGATTATTTTGCTACATTAAATCTTGATGGTGTAAAAGATTTTACCTGAAGAAATATTTAATTATTTTTGGAGGATGCAATGATTGCACGTAACCCATATATCGCCAATTTAAAAGCAGGCTATCTTTTTCCGGAAATCGCAAAGAGGCGCCGCGAATACGCAGCTTCTAATCCCGGCGCAAAAATTATAAGTCTTGGTGTCGGCAACACAACAGAACCAATTCTGCCCCATACAAACGCAGGCCTTGCAGAGGGAGCAAGAAAACTTGGTACAGCAGAGGGCTACTCAGGTTATCAGGATGAAGGACTGGCATCGTTAAGAGAAAAAATTTCTTCTGTGTTTTACAGCGGGAAATTTGCAATAGATGAGATCTTTATTTCTGACGGGGCAAAGTGCGATATAGGAAGACTGCAGCTGTTATTCGGCTCCGGGGTAAAGGCTGCTGTACAGGATCCTTCATATCCTGTTTATGTTGACGGCTCTGTCATTGCAGGCGCTGCAGGCCCTGTTTCCGCGGAAGGCGCAGGTTATTCAGGCATCACATATCTTCCCTGTACGGCGCAAAACGGCTTTTTCCCCGATTTGGATTTGATTCCGCAGAATTGCCTTATATATTTCTGTTCACCTAACAATCCTACGGGAGCAGTAGCAAATCGCGGGCAGCTTTCCGCGCTTGTAGACGCGGCGATTAGCAAGGGCTGTATTATTGTTTTTGATGCAGCATACAGCGAGTTTATCCGGGATCCTGAGCTGCCAAAATCAATTTACGAAATAGAGAAGGCTGTTCAGTGCTCCATCGAAGTTAACTCGTTCTCCAAACCCGCAGGTTTCACAGGCGTTCGTCTTGGCTGGTCTGTCATTCCAAAAGCGCTTAAGTACTCGGGCGGCGAAAGCATTAACGCAGACTGGGGCCGCATTATGGGTACAATCTTCAACGGCGCATCCAATATAGCGCAGGCCGGCGGACTTGCCGCGTTAGACGACGAGGGATTGAAAGAAATGCGCGAATTGACGGATTTCTATCTGGGCAATGCCAGGTTGATAAGAGATGCGCTTCAGAAGCTGGGGCTTAATTGCATCGGCGGCGATAATTCTCCGTATATATGGGCGCATTTCCTGGGCAGAGACAGCTGGGAAGTGTTTTCGGAAATTCTTGAAAAATGCCAGATTGTCACAACACCTGGCGCAGGCTTCGGTCCCGCAGGCCAGGGTTTCATCCGTTTTTCGGCATTCGGCCATCGCGCGGATATTGAAGAAGCCTGCGTGCGCCTTACATCATCATTATAGAAAATAGCGTATACTTGAAAAATATTTCACGCTATTGTAGTATATGGATGCTATTTCCGGTTTGATTGCCAAATTAGGAAAAATATCAAAAAATTTTAAACAGGGAGATTAAAAATGAGAAAAGCAGTTTTTATAACATTTTTATTGGTATCAGTTTTTGCTTATGCGCAGGAACCACAGGTGCAGTATAGTGTTAGAGTTCTCAATGGTGAATGGGGCGCTTATGTATCCAATGGAGCAATGGCCGGATCAACAGGAGAATCCAGACATTTAGAAGCAATGAGAGTCCGCGTCGTTTCCAACATCCGGGGCAGCATTGAATATGAAGCTCACATTGAAAACAGCGGCTGGATAGGCTGGAAGGAAGCTGATGTGATAGCAGGTATGCAGAGTCAGAGGATCGAAGCAGTCCGTATGCGGCTTACAGGTGAATTGGCGGAACTTTATGATGTACGATACCGTACTCATATGTCAGGGTTTGGCTGGGGCGGATGGTCAGCAAACGGGAATATTTCAGGAACTACCGGTCAGAGACGCCATCTTGAAGCAATTGAAGTTGTGCTTGTTAACAAACGGCAGCAGGTTAATGAGATTTCCTACGAAGTCTTCATTGCTGAAATTGGCTGGGCCGGATACTCATTTAACGGAGCAATGGCCGGATCAACAGGGCAAAACAGGCGTTTAGATGCACTAAAAATGCATGTTAATACAACCGCGGGCGGTATACGTTATGATGTTAGCAGTAACGGAAGATGGTTAGGCTGGAAAGCTAACAATGAACAGATAGGTACAGTAGGACGAAGCATACTTGAAGCTATCCGCGTAGAATTAACAGGAGATTTTGCAAATCAATTTAATGTACGCTATCGTGTTCTTACGCAAAACGTGGGCTGGAGCGATTGGGTTATGAATGGCACTGCGGCCGGAACAACCGGACAAAACCGCAGGATTGAAGCAATTGAAGTAGTACTTGTTCCCAAATAAGTATTAATATATTCCGGCGGAACATTTGTTTTGCCGGAATATCATATAATGTAAAAAAGTTTTTTCATTGACCTGTACAGGATCTCCTCTTATAATACCCCTACCGGCAAGTTTGCCTGAAATCAAATGAGGAGAATGTCATGGAACGCGAAGCAAAGATCGCAGAATTAATTTCACAAATGACACTGGAAGAAAAAATCTCCCAGTTGCTTTATAAAAGTCCGGCGATTGAACGCCTTGGAATACCTGAATATAACTGGTGGAATGAGTGTTTGCATGGAGTGGCAAGAGCCGGTATTGCGACTGTTTTTCCGCAGGCCATTGCGATGGCGGCGGCTTTCGATGACGCTCTTGTAAAAGAGATAGCTGCAGCCATTTCCGATGAAGCGCGCGCTAAATATAACGAAGCTGTTAAACAGGGTAACCGCGGTCAATACTGGGGGCTTACTTTCTGGACACCCAATATCAATATTTTCCGCGATCCGCGCTGGGGCCGCGGACAGGAAACATACGGAGAGGATCCCTATCTGACAGCCAGGATCGGCCTTGCCATGGTACAGGGCCTGCAGGGCGAAGATCCCGAAAATCTGAAACTTGCCGCATGCGCCAAACATTATGCCGTACATTCAGGCCCGGAAAAGGATCGCCATACATTTAATGCGGTTGTTACAAAAAAGGATCTTTGGGAAACCTATCTGCCTGCATTCAAGGCGCTTGTAAACGGCGGTGTAGAAACTGTTATGGGAGCTTATAACCGTACTCTGGACGAGCCTTGCTGTGCCAGTAATCTTCTTATAAAAGATATTCTGCGCGGAAAATGGAAATTTAAGGGTCATTTTGTTTCCGATTGCTGGGCAATCCGGGATTTCCATGAATATCATAAAATTACCCAAACACCGGAAGAATCTGCGGCTCTGGCCCTTAATGCAGGCTGCGATTTAAACTGCGGCTGTACATATCCGTTTTTGACAGTGGCCCACAAAAAGGGGCTTGTTACGGAAGACACCATCAATATATCTCTTGCAAGGTTATTACGGACAAGGTTTAAACTGGGGATGTTCGATCCGCCCGGCAAGGGTAAATACGGCAAATTGAACCGGAAAATTATCAACTGCGAGAAACACCGCAAGCTTGCCCTTAAAGCAGCCCATAAATCGATTGTTCTGCTGAAAAACGATAATAATCTGCTTCCCCTCGATTCCAGTCCCAAGAAAATTGTAGTTGTTGGCCCTGCCGCGGCAAACCCTCATACGCTTTTTGGCAACTATTACGGGGTTAGTTCCCACTTTACCACCATACTTGAAGGGCTGGCCGGGAAGGTCAGCGATAAATTCGGCATTAATCTGGATTACCGCCAGGGCTGCCTGATGTACAGCGAAAACAGCAAATCGCTTGTTCATTACGGTGAGGCAAATATAACCGATGTTGTCATTGCGGTAATGGGGCTGGACGGCGCAATGGAAGGCGAGGAAGGCGATGCGATTGCCTCGGATTCCAACGGCGATAGGGCTTCTATAGAGCTTCCTGCCTGGCAGCTCAAATTTCTGCAGAAAATACGTGAAGCCGGTAAAAAGATAATTCTGGTATTAACGGGCGGCAGCGCAATCGCCTTTCCGGAAGATATGGTCGATGCTGTCATTTATGCATGGTATCCGGGCGAATCCGGCGGCAAGGCTGTAGCGGACATCATTTTCGGCGATGTTAACCCGTCAGGTAAACTTCCTGTTACATTTCCGGCTTCAACAGCCCAGCTTCCCGCTTATGAAGATTATTCCATGAAAGGGCGAACCTACCGCTATTTGACGGAAAAACCCCTGTATCCCTTCGGTTTTGGGCTTTCTTATACAAGTTTCCGTTTCGATTCCATCGATCTTTCGGCTCAGTCCATATCCGCCGGCGGCAGGGTAACAGCTTCAGTTACTGTGAGCAATACCGGCAAAATGGACGCCGATGAGGTAGTCCAATTATATATAACAAGGGATAACCGCAGCGATGACGAACCGCTTTTTTCATTAAAAGGTTTCCGCCGTGTCTTCATAAAAGCCGGTAAAAGCATAAAAGTTGATTTTGAGCTTCAATCTTCGGCATTTGAAACGGTAAACGCAGAAGGCGAATACGGCCTTGCAGCCGGCTCTTATACTATTATTGCCGCGGATGCCGCACCGGCGGCGGTTGCTGTGGAAAAAGGAGCGCCTGCCCCTGTAAAGGCAAAAATAAGTGTGAAATAACCATTCATTAAATAAATAAAAAAAGTATTGACCCTTTTATTACAATATGGTAATATATTGACAATAAATTAAACCCAAAAAAAGGTTGGGGAAAAAATGTATTTTGGAGGAAAAGAGATGAAAAAAGCTTTAGTCATCATTGGCGCGATTTTTATTCTGTTTAGTGTAGCTGGATGCGCAAGACAAGATGGGCTGGTAGTATGGTCATTCACCGATGAATTGGAAAACATGATCAATAATTACTATCGGATAGCATTCCCGGATGTTAAGATTAACTATTCCTTAACACCCTCGGACAATTTTGAAACCAGATTGGATCCGGTATTGGCAACAGGCCGCGGAGCACCGGATATTTTTGCTTTAGAATCTGCTTTCGTACGCAAATATATCGAATCAGGTCAGCTTTTAGACCTTACCGATATTTTTGACAAACACAGAGGCAGACTTCTTCAGTACACCGTTGATATTGGAACATATAACGGCAGAGTATACGGAATGTCATGGCAGGCATGCCCGGGCGCGATGTTCTATCGCCGCAGCTTCGCACAGAAGTATCTCGGTTCAGATGATCCTGCAGTAGTACAGACCTATTTTACAGATCTTAACAAATTCCTTGAAACAGCCGAACTGCTCAAAACCGTATCAAACGGTTCCTGCGTAGTAGTATCAAGCCGCGGCGATCTTTATAACGTATTCCTCGGCTCACGCGCAACACCCTGGGTTGTAAACGGAAGATTAAACATAGATCCTAACATGGAAATGTACATGGACATCAGCAAAACCATTCATGACAACCTCTTTGATGCACGCGTTGGTCAGTGGTCAGAAGGCTGGTTTGCAGGCATGAACGATAATCTCAGAGATGAAAACGGCAATTCACTTGAAGCTTTCTCATACTTCCTTCCCACATGGGGCCTCCACTATGTTCTCAAGGGCAATGCTCCTGACACAGCCGGTGACTGGGCAATGATCCCCGGTCCTGCAGCTTATCGCTGGGGCGGCACATGGGTAGGCGCTTACAGAAATACAAAGAATGCTGCACAGGCGAAACAAATGATCGAATGGCTCACAACAAGCGAAGATTTCCTTGAAGCATGGGCAAGAGATACAGGCGACGTAGTCAGCAGCCTCGCAGTTATGAATAGAATTAAAGACAACTTCAGCGAGCCCTTCCTTGGCGGACAGAATCATTACTCAGCATTTGTCGAAATGGCAATGAGTGTAGACGGAAGTTTAACACAGGGAACAGACCAGGCTATTGAAGGTATCTTCCAGGAAGCTACCACAGCTTTTGTAATGGGCGAGAAAACCAAAGCCCAGGCTCTTGCAGATTTCAGAGCTCAGGTTCAAAGCACACTCGGACTCTAATCAACAGAGGTTGATTATCTGAACAAACAAATTTGGCCCAGCATCTAAATACTAGGTGCTGGGTTTTTTTCAGGAGGACCTATGCAAAAGAGCGACAATGAAGTCGAAACGAATGCAGATCTTTTGCAGGAAAGCCCGCAAGGGGCTGATCAGACTAATCAGTTTGATCAATCTGATCAATTAGATCAATCTGATCAGGCAGCATTAAAAAAAGTTAAAATAAAAAAAGTCATTGGCCATGAGGCAAGAACGAACCGCTATGGTTATTTATTTGTTTTGCCTTTTCTAATTGTTTTTTCTATTTTTAATCTTTGGCCTACCCTTTATACATTCATGCTCGGATTTACCAATTTACGCGGTTTAACATCTGAATTTGAATTTGTCTCTGTCTGTTCGCTTTGTGAAGGCGCCGGTTCCAGAGTTGTATGGGGATGGGATTTTCCGTTGAGATGTCATGAATGTAATTCAACCGGCAAGATAGTGCATTTTTTTGCTAATTATAATCGATTAATTAATGATACATTTTTTTGGGGCGCTCTTGGAAATACATTTATTATTTGGGGTTTAAACTTTATACCTCAGTTGGGAATAGCTTTAGTTCTTGCAATCTGGCTTTCAGATTCAAGATTAAATTTAACAGGTAAGGGTTTATTCAGAGCTGTTATTTATATGCCGAACCTTCTTACCGCAGCGTCTGTAGCTTTGCTTTTCCGCAGTATTTTTGGTTTTAATGGCCACGTTAACGCGCCTGCAAATCAGTTTCTGCGTATTCTGGGCATTTATTACAACAACGAGATACAGGGAATCGCTCAGGACGCATTTAATTTCTTTCGCAGTGTTCCGTTCTCACGAAGCCTTGTAGCGTTTATTCAATGGTGGATGTGGTACGGTCATACATTAATTATGCTGATGGCAGGTATTACAAGTATTCCCGTTTCATTATATGAATCAGCCACAGTAGACGGCGCAAGCAGCCGCCAGACAGCATGGTATATTACATTGCCGCTTTTGCGCCCTATGATGCTTTACATTCTTGTTACTTCGATGATTGGCGGTATGCAGATGTTTGATATTCCATTCCTGCTTACCGGTATGCGGGGAGAGCCCGCTTTCAGTATAAGAACAACAGTTGTTTATCAGTTCAATGTATCGTTTATGGGACGCAGCGATTATGCGTACGGCGCTGCTGTTTCTCTGGGAATATTTATGGTCACCATTGTTCTTGCCCTGCTGATATTCTTCTTCCTGCAGGATCGCAGTGAGCTTAAAAAGAATAAAGGAGGTAAGGCATGACAATGGGAATAGGCAGAAGCGATACACCGGTAAAAAGATACTTTATTCATGCATTTATGATTTTCCTTGCACTTCTTGCAATTGTGCCAATTTATGTTTTATTAATTAATTCTACCCGTACAACAGAGCAGATAAATACAGGTCTTTCCATAATTCCAGGCAGCGGCGCTTTCTGGTCATCAACGGTAGTAATAACCGCTGACTGGGGATTTACTGATGACGGCGAGGAATTAGAGCATGATCCGGATGCTAACCTGCTTGCAACAGAGGGGACAGTAAGGTTTTTAGACTTAATAATGAACGCAAGTAATGCAAATTTAAGAGAAGTTGTTAATAGTAAAACCGGACAAACGGAATTACATGTGTCCAAGGCCTTAACCGATTCAAGGTCGCCGCGTATTGTCGTGGTTGATGATGAGGGCGACAGACTTGGTATTTTCTTCCTTTCTGACAGATCAATTCTCTATGTAAGAGACGGTCAAAAAATAGTGAAGGGAGCGAATCTTGCAAGAGTAGTTACTCCGCCTAACGTTCTTCATAACTGGCGCGCGTTAACCGGACGCGGCTTCCATATCTGGCAGGGTTTCAGAAACAGCGCCTTTATCGCCATTTGCGCTACATTGTTAAGCGTATATTTTTCTGCATTGACAGCTTACGGGCTGCATGTTTACAGGTTCAGGGGCAGAATGGCTATTTGGGCAATTATTCTTATAATCATGATGCTGCCGGGTTCTCTTACATTTATTGGTTTTTATCAGTTAATGGCGCAGTGGCATCTGACAGATACATATATTCCGTTAATAATACCGGGAATAGCTGCCGCTGCAACGGTCTTGTTCATAAGGCAGTATATGATGTCGGTTCTTTCCTTTGAACTGATTGATGCCGCGCGCATAGACGGCGCCGGAGAATATCGTATTTTTAATACTATTATTCTGCCTGTAACGATTCCGGCTCTTGCAGCCCAGTGTATTTTTACCTTTGTAGGCTCATGGAATAACTTCCTTACGCCGTTTATTTTGATTTCATCGCGGGATAAATACACGCTGCCAATGCTGATTCAGGCCTTACGGGGCGATATTTACCGCACCGAGTTTGGCGGAATTTATCTTGGTATTTCAATTTCATTAATACCGATTCTTATTTTCTACGGCTTTATGTCCCGGTTTATAATTTCCGGTCTTACAATGGGCGGTATTAAAGAGTAATTGAATTGTAAGCGGGTTGTTCAAAAACAGATGTTTTTGGACAGCTCAATTTTAGCTTTTCATGGAAAAGAGGCAAGCCTCCTTAGTTTTTGGTTTTTATTAAATGACCAATTACGCGGGAGGCTTCTTTTTTATACATATTATGGAATAAAAATGTTGTTTTTTCGGTATAAATAGATTTTTAGTAATATTTTTTATTTGCTATTTAACCATAGTATGGTATCATTTAATAAAGACAATTCATTAGGAGGAAAAAATGAAGAAAAAGTTAAACACTGTTATTATTTTTGCGGTGTTATGCTTTATGGTCACAGCCTTTTTTACAGGTTGCCAGAATGAAAGGGCTCGCGGCGGTGATTTCTACCCGATAGAAATTTCGATATTCCATGAGACAGCGGATGCCCCCCGGCCTACAGCCGATAATCCCATTGCTATGTATTTAAGTGATAACCTGAATGTAACTTTCTCGTGGGATCTTCTTGTAGGCGATATCGCTCAAAGACGCGGTGTTATGATAGCTTCCGGCGATTATCCTGATCTTCTTGAAATAAGGGGAAATGAATGGATAGACGCAGGCGCTTTAATACCGTTACAGGATCTTATTGAACGGCACGGTCCCAACATTAAAAAACACTATGCTGAACATTGGGATAAAATGAAGTCTGCAGACGGCAATATTTACTACCTTATCAATTTCGGTGTAATCCATGGTCTTGATCATACTCCCGATTATAACCAGGCTGCTTTCTGGATTCAAAAAGATATTTTAAAGTGGGCCAATTATCCTGTAGTCAAAACTGTTGATCAGTATTTTGATTTAATCGAAAGATATTACAGAGCAAACCCGACAATTAATGGCCAGCCTGCAATTCCTTTTACAGCTCTTACCCACGACTGGAGAGCGTTTGAACTTTGGAATCCGCCTAACTTCCTTGCGGGTAACCCCAACGAAGGCAACGGTATGGTAAACGCTGCTAACAACTACGAATACAAAACATTCTTTACAATGGATGTAAGCAGAAGATGGTTCCAGAAATTTAATGAGATGAATGCCAGAGGTCTTGTAGACAGAGCAGGCTTTACCGATAACTACGATCAGTATTCTGCAAAAATCGCTGCAGGCCGTGTATTAGGTCAGAGCGTTCAGGGCTGGCAGTTTATGTACTCGGCTGATGCTGCAAACCGCGACAGGGGTCAGAACAACCGCACTATGGCTCCGCTTCCAATCGTATTCGATGAAAGCATCACACCGCGGTACCGCAATTTACCTATTCCTAACCTTCTTCGCGGCGTTGGAATCAGCGTAAGCGCAAAAGATCCTGTTAGAATTATTCGTTTCTTCAATCAATTACTCGAAGAAGATGTACAGCGCACCATTCATTGGGGTATTGAAGGACAGCACTGGCAGAAAGATGCACAGGGAGTTCCATACCGTACACAGCAGCAGCGCGATAACTGGCGGAATGATAACTGGCAGACACAAAACCGTTTAAGGCTTTTGGATGCTGTAACTCCGAAGTTACAAGGTTCTTTCTCTGATGGTTATCCTGCCGACCTTAGCCATTTCTTCCCGGAACGCGAAGCAACTTTACTTCCTGAAGACAGGGAACTGTTACTCGCTTATGGCGTAACAAACTACAACGAATTGATGGATCCGAATCCTCCGCAAAATAATCCCTGGTTCCCAACCTGGAGTATGCCGACTCCTCCAGACGGCTCGGATGCACAGATGGCATTAACGCGCATAGAACAGATCATGAAACAGCGTCTGCCTCAAATGGTTCTGGCGCCGCCTGCTGATTTTGACAGATTGTGGAATTCTTATGTGGCAGAAGTTAATGCTGCCGGCCTTGCAGCTTATGAAAGGTATATGCAAGAGCAGCTTAATTTACGCCTGAGAGAATGGGGTATTAGAAGATAGTATTTAAGTTTGTTTATAAACAGAGGCAGAGAGTTTTCTGCCTCTGTTTTTTTTCTTAATTAAAACGCAGTTTTAAGGCAGCATGACGGGAAACTGAAAAGTAAATTGCAAAGCAATTTCAAATGTAAAACAATTGGCTAAAACAGGTATTAAATGAATACGCAAATGACTTTTTTAGTCTTATCCATATTAATCCTTATTATGGGAACATCAATAATTGGTTTTTACAGATTAAAGGATAAATTATTTTTTAAAAAAATCAGCCGTCAAAAACAGCTCCTTTTTATGAGTCTTCCTATAATTATTTATATTCTGCTTTTTACCTATGTCCCTCTTTGGGGCTGGACGATGGCTTTTCAAAATTACCGGCCTGCAAGAAGTTTTTCCAATCAGGAATGGGCAGGGCTAAGGTGGTTTACGTTTTTATTTAATGACATGGTATTTCTTAGAACCATAAGAAATACCGTGGCTATGAGTTTTATAAATACTACTTTAGGTTTTATCACAGCTATCGGACTTGCGCTTATTCTAAATGAAGTAAAAAAGATTTTATTTAAACGTACAATTCAAACAATTTCATATCTTCCGCACTTTTTATCCTGGGTTATTGTTACAGGTCTTGTGTCATCCATGCTTACTACAGATAACGGGGCGATTAATAACGCTCTTATGGCGCTGGGTTTTATTAAGGAGCCGGTATTATGGCTTGCTGAGCCGAATTATTTCTGGGGAATTATCGGCGCTACTTATGTCTGGAAGGAAGTAGGCTGGAATACAATTATTTATCTTGCGGCAATTGCCGGAATAGATCCGAATTTATATGAAGCTGCAGAAATTGACGGCTGTAACAGATATCAAAAGATGTGGCGTATTACGCTTCCATGTATAAAACCTACTATAATTATTTTGCTTATTATGAGTATAGGACGCATTCTTGATGCCGGATTTGAAATGCAATACCTGCTGCGAAACGGACTTGTAATGGATGTTTCGGACACAATAGATGTTTATGTGCTTATTTATGGCCTTAGCCGCAATAATTATTCGCTTGCAACCGCAGCCGGAATGTTTAAGAATGTTGTAAATATAACTTTGATATTTATCGCAAATGAGCTTGCAAAAAGAGCAGGCGAGGAGCGTTTAATATGAAAATTAAACCTTATACCTTATCAAAAATAGAAAATATTGTTTTTCATGTGTTTAATTCTTCATTATTAATTCTGCTTGCCTTTATCACCCTTTATCCTTTCTGGAATACTATAGCTGTATCTTTTAATGACGCAATGGACTCCATGCGGGGAGGCATTAATTTTTGGCCGAGACAATTTACCCTGTTTAACTACGAGGTTATATTCCAGACAGGCGCAATTCCCAGAGCGTTTTTTATATCTGTTGCAAGGACTTTAATTAATCTGGTAACAAGCGTTTTCTTTACAGCGATGCTGGCTTTCGTTCTTTCCAGAAATGAGTTTATTCTGCGTAAACCTTTCACATTTATTATTATTCTTTCGATGTATATAAACGCAGGTCTTATCCCGACCTTTTTCCTTATTCGAAGCCTTAGAATGGTAAATTCATTTTTGGTATATGTTGTTCCTGGTGTTATAAACGCATTTAATTTTGTTGTAATGAGAACATATATGCGTAATATTCCTGAAAGTATTATTGAGTCAGCGCGTATTGACGGCTACGGGGATTTTTATATTTTCTTCCGCATTATTCTGCCCTTATGTCTTCCTGTTCTTGCTACAATCGGGCTTTTTGTTTCTGTAGGAGCGTGGAATTCCTGGTTTGATACTATGATTTACAATTCAGGCAGAGAGCATTTACATACATTGCAGTATAAACTGATGGAATATCTGCAATCAAGCCAAAATGCAGGACGAAGCGCAAGCGATGCAGGAGCTATGGGCTTAGCCGCTGATGCAGGAGCTTCAGGCATGGTAACGCCCATGAGTATAAGAGCCGCAATTACCGTAATTGCAGCTGCGCCTATTCTTTTGATTTATCCGTTTATGCAGCGCTACTTTGTTGTAGGCTTGAATGTCGGCGGCGTAAAGGAATAACAATTAGGAGAAATTAAAGTGTAATTTTATCCTTCCATGGAAAAGAGGCAAGCCTCCTTAGCTTTTTGGTTTTTATTAAATGACCAATTACGCGGGAGGCTTCTTCTTGCGACCATCTATATGTTATGCAAGCGGCCAGAATCGATGCTGCCTGTGTTTGTGTAAAACGTTTTTTATTTTTACGGAAGAATTTTAAAACGGCTGCTTCTTCACGCAGATGATCCGCTGTTACGGTTTTATCCTGCGGACAGCAGATATCACAGCAGGCTTTTTCCGGTACTTCGCTTCCTGAATCAAAATTTAAAAGATTAAGAAGAGAATGCCTTCTGCAGCCTGATGTATTTCTGGCGTAATCAAGCAGAACAGAAAGCCTGTCCCGCTCTGCACCGTTTTTTGCTCTTGCAAGAGCTGCTTCGTCATCCGGTCCCCATAGTAAAACGGCCTTTGACTGTTCTCCGTCACGCCCGGCTCTTCCGGATTCCTGCAAATATGCTTCAATCGACGGCGCGCAGTCTCTGTGTATGATTGTCCGTATATCGGATTTATCGATTCCCATCCCGTAGGCGCAAGTTGCGCATAACACTGCTTCTCTGTTATTTATAAACCACCTTTCTGTCAGTGTTTTTTCTTCTTTGCTTAATCCCGCATGATAGAACCGGATTTCATTGTGCCAGTAATGACCTATTTCATTAAGTTCATTCCTCAGATAGCGTGCCAGTTTTTCTGTACCAGGACGCGAGGAACAAAAGACAATTGCAGGCCGTTTGTTCATTGCCAGTAAATCCCGTACCGCAAGGTCGCGGTTAATGCAGCCATTTGCGGAATAGTATATATTGGGTCTGTCCGGATTACCCATAATTTGATTTGTTTCCTGTCCGTTAAAAATGTATTTTTTTATTTTTTCCAGTACAGGAGCGCTTGCAGTAGCGGTAAAAGCTGTAACAAGCGGCGGATTAATTAGATTGACTATAGCGCCTATTTCCAGATAAGCCGGGCGGAAACTTTCCCCCCATTCGCTTACACAATGCGCCTCGTCAATTACAACATGCATAATTTTTATTTTTTCCAGTCTCTCTTTCACCTGCTTTGTAAGCAGCACTTCCGGATTTGCAATTATAAATTTGCTTTGCCCGCTTTCAAGTTTCCGCCATATCTCATCCCGCGCTTCTTTGCTCTGTCCTCCTCTGATTATTACAGGTGATAAATTTATTCCATTGGAAATTTCTGTCCGCGTTGTGATTTCTTCCAGCCGCCTTTGCTGATCCGCCATTAATGACAGTATGGGATAAATGACAAGTGTAATACCTTCTATCATCATTGCCGGAAGCTGGAAGCAAAGGGACTTTCCCGCGCCTGTTGGAAGGATAACAATCTGTTTTCCCGGGATGTCCCTGTCTGACATCTGCTTCTCCGCAGCTTCCAGGATATTTGATATAACAAGCCTTTGATACGGAAAGAGGTATGAAAGCCCGAAATAATTTTTTAATGCTTCATCAAGCGGATCGGGCCTTGTGTTAGTTGGATTATTCATTAAAACCTTTGGATTTTTTTTTTATTTTAAAATATTTATTCTACTGATAATAATAATAAAATCATTTAAAGGTTACATAAATTGTTTAGGACACTAGCTACGCTTCTTCCAGACCAAGATCGTCGTTTGTGTCAGTTGAAGGCATATCATTATGGATTTCATGCAGGATCGCAGATTTAGGGGCTTTTTTCTTAAATATATTTACATTGCCGAATTTCATGGTTCGCGGTCTTCTGTATCTCCTGGATACATAAGATACTATGCTCAGATATATAATGATAACCAGTGTTACAACTATTACCTGCCAGGATGTGAGAACCTCTTTTATGACATCCATAAAGCTCATGTGCTGCATTTCTTTAATTATCGGTAATAATCCGCAAAAAGTGACTGACACCTTTTTGTAAATTCTGTACAATCTACCCATGAACTCTACTTTAGAAATCTTAAAAACCAGAGGCTTTTTTCAGCAATGCACTGACGCGGAAAGTCTGTCAAAACTAATGGATGAAGGTCCTGTCACTTTTTACGAAGGCACTGACCCTACCGGGGGAAGTCTGCACATAGGTCACATGGTTCCCTACTTTGCATTCCGCCACCTTAGAGACAATGGCCATAAGGGGATTGCGCTGCTTGGAGGCGGCACTGCCAGAATTGGAGATCCTTCCGGCAAGAGCGAAATTCGAAAGATGCTTACATACGAACAATTGGATGAAAATACCGAATCCATAAAAACCCAGCTTGATCGTTTTGTCGGTTTTGACGGTAAAACTGCTTTTCCTGTAAATAATAAGGACTGGCTTGCTGATCTAAATTATATTGATTTTTTACGTGACATTGGAAAACATTTTTCTGTAAACCGCATGCTTAGTTTTGAAGCCTACAAAATGAGGCTGGAAACAGGTCTGTCTTTTATCGAATTTAATTACCAGCTTTTGCAAAGCTTTGATTTTCTTGAACTGTACCGCCGGCACGGATGCCGTCTGCAAATCGGCGGGGATGATCAATGGGGCAATATTGTCGCCGGCGTAGAACTTGTCCGCCGTGTTGAAGGCGCGGAAGTTTACGGCCTGACATTCCCTCTTGTAACAACGGCGGACGGTAAGAAAATGGGCAAAACCGAGAAAGGCGCGCTTTTTCTTGATCCCGCAAAAACAAGTCCTTATGATTTTTTCCAGTACTGGCGGAATGTGCAGGATCAGGATATTCACCGGTTTTTACTTATGTTTACCTTTTTGCCTGTTGATGAATGCAATGCCCTGTGCGGTTCGGAGAAAAATCCTAACGAAGCCAAAGAAAGGCTTGCGTGGGAAATAACAGCTCTTATCCACGGCAAAGATGAGGCGGACAGGGCCTTATCAGGCGCCAGGGCGGCCTTTGGTTCATCAGGGGACAAATCCGCCATGCCCAAAACAGAAATTGAACGTTCGCGTTTGGATGCCGGTTACAATATAGTGGATCTTTTCTTTGATACAGGATTACTGGCCAGCAAGAGCGAGGCTCGCCGCCTTGTCCAGCAGGGCGGGGCTTTTGTGTCTGCAGGCAGCGGTGAGCTTGCGGCAATCAGCGATCCGTCTGCTTCTATTGGAGCTGACAGGCTTAATGCCGACGGTGAATTAATTTTAAGAGCGGGAAAGAAGAGATATTTACTGGTCTTGATCAAATAGTTGTACGACACTTTTTATTTCAGAAAGTTGCAGAAATTATCATTTATATTTTGACATATTTACCGGCCTTGTATATAATGTAGCCATACTGTTAACGAGGTGTACTATGTTAAAGTTCGAAGATTATGTCTCCAGTATTCCCGATATTCCTCATGACAATTTTGCCCAGTTAGTTGATCATCAATCAAAAATGCATCCTGATAAAGATGCCATTCTTTTTAGATCCGGCAAACAAAAGCAATTTACCCGCTGGAGTTTTTCCAGGTTTAGCGATGAATGCCAAAGAGTAGCCCGCGGTTTACAGGCGGCAGGGCTTGCCTCCGGAGATCGTGTGGTTCTTTGGGCGGAAAACCGTCCTGAATGGATGGCAATTTGGATGGGGACTGTAATTGCAGGTATTGTCATTGTACCTGTGGATTTTCTTGCAACAGAACAGGAATGTATCAATATAATTAATATTACAAAGGCTAAGGCATTTATCTATTCCGGAAGGAAAAGGGGTTTTGCCGCTTCTCTTTCGTCTAACGGAATACATATGCTGGCGTCGGTGTGTATAAGCCCGGATAACGATGATGCGCCTGCTTCGCAGCAGACAGAATTTGATAACTTCGGCAAGGATGCAGACGATCAGGCGCTGCCCGGGATAGACAGCATTTCACCTGATCATCCGGCTTCAATAGTGTTTACTTCAGGAACCACGGGTTTTGCCAAGGGCGTAACTCTGTCGCATAAAAATATTATTGCAAATGCAAGCGCTGCAATCCGTATTCTGGAACCGGATGATACCGATGTTTTTATCGATGTTTTACCTCTTCATCATACATATCCAACCACATGTTCATTTATAGCGCCGCTTGCTACAGGCGTCCCGATAGTAATTGTTGAAAAAATTGTCGGCAAGGTTGTTATAGACGATATAAGAGACGGAAAAGTTACATTTCTTATCGGCGTTCCTCTTCTTTATGACAAGGTTATGCTGGCAATAGATGCGGGTTATCAGAAACTTTCACCGCTTATACGCGAACCTCTGAACTATCTCAGAAAAATTACGCTTGAAAAAGCAAAGAAGGGTGATTTTAAATTCGGGCAAAAGGTGTTCAGGTTTATCCGCAAAAAAGCAGGGCTTCAATCCATCAGGGTGATGGTTGCAGGCGGCGGGCCTTTAAGCGTTAAAACATCGGACTTTTTTGATTCCCTTGGTTTTAATATTGTTCAGGGTTACGGCATGAGTGAAAATGCGCCGCTGATTACTGTTAATACGCCGCGTTTTAAAAATAATGAATCTGTAGGGCTTCCGGTCAGTTATACTGATGTACAAATCATGGATCCAACACCAGATGGGATTGGTGAAATCGCCTGCAAGTCGCCGTCTGTAATGCTTGGCTATTTTGAGAATGAAGAAGCGACAAAAGAAGTTATTACAGAAGACGGTTATTTAATGACAGGCGATCTTGGTTACCGTGACGAAAAAGGATTTCTGTACATTAAAGGCCGCAAGAAAAACCTCATTGTTGGTTCAGGCGGAAAGAATGTGTATCCTGAAGAGGTCGAAGCGCACTTCGCAAGTTCGCGCATTATAGCCGAAGTGCTTGTTGTAGGAAGAAAAACTCCCTGCGGCGAAATCATTTACGCCGTAACTGTTCCCAATTTTGAAAACCTTAAAACTGATTATCCCGGCAAGGAAAACGATGAGGGTTTTATAAGAGAGCTTATCAAAAAAGAAATTGAAGAAGCTAACCGTTCTCTGCCGATTTACAAGAAAATAGGGGATTTCTGCGTACGCAGAGAGCCGTTTGAAAAGAACGCTCAGCAGAAAATAAGGCGTTTCATTTACAGGAATTATGAGAATCCCTGATTCTATAATTCATCCCTGCTGGTTATGATCCTGCTTATTAACCCGTAACTTACGGCTTCTGCGGCAGTCATCCAATAGTCGCGATCAGTATCTTTTTCTATCTGTTCTGCAGGATTGCCTGTTTCATCGGCAATAAGACAGTTTATTTTTGCACGTAATTTTTCCAGTTCTTTAGCGTGTATCTCAATGTCAGTGGCAACGCCGCGTATTCCGGAAAGGGGCTGGTGAATTAAATAATGGCTGTTTGGCAATCCTGCGCGCCGCTCTTTCGGAGATGCAAGCTGAATTATTGCCGCGGCGCTGGCGACAAGTCCCATGCCGATTGTCCACACCTGGGGTTTAACAAAACGGATCATATCAAAAATCGCATAACCTGCATCTGCATCTCCGCCGGGAGAATCTATAAAAATGCGAATGGGATCTGCGCTTATGTCTTCTAAAAGCAGAAGCTGACGTATGGTTTTCTCGGCTAATTCCTTGTTTATTTCTCCGGACAAAAGAATGGTCCGGGTCTTTAACATCCTTGCAGCAAGCGGATCTATAGCCGGTGTTTTATTGTTGTCCTGATTTTCATCATCATCTTCATATAAAAATGGATTCATTAACTGGCCTCCATGGAACATAGTAACTTATGATCTATTCCTTGTATACCCTTGGCACTCTTCTATTAATGTTGCAAGTTATTTCATAAGGAATGGTTCTTACAGCTTTTGCCAAATCTGCCGCGCTCTGCCTGATTATTATTTCATCTGCAGTCTGCTGTCTGGAACCAAAAATTATAACTTCGTCCCAGCGCTGTACGCCTGGCTTTGGGCCAATATCAATACAGCACTGATCCATGCAGATTCGTCCCGCTACAGGGTATAACTCACCGCCAATTTCAACCTGCCATCTGCCGCTTGCAAGACGCGGAAATCCGTCGCCGTAACCTGTGGGAATAATCGCTATAAATGTATCCTGCGCAACTGTCCAAGTTCTGCCGTAAGAAACAGTTTCACCCTTTTTTATTTTTTTTATTAATGTAACTGTGCTTTTTAATTCCATCACAGGTTCAATCTGCAAGGCCTTGAATTTTGACATTTTCTTAAGGCTGGCAAGCGGCAGTTCATATTCATCTGCGGCCTTATATCCGTAAAGCAGGATACCCGGTCTGACCATATCAAACCATGCTTCCGGGTGCAGAATGACTGCGCCGGAATTAGCCGCATGAACAATTCCGGGATTGACACCGGCATTCTTAATCGCAGCGATTGCTTTTTTAAAAAGTTTTAACTGCATTGCAGTGTAATTAATATCGTTTGAATCGGCCGAGTCTGAAACCGCCAAATGGGTGGCTGTCCCTGTCAATTCCAAAGCGGCGCATTTTTTTATATGTTTTGCAAGAGAGGCAGCTTCATTTACAGGACAGCCTATGCGCCCCATGCCGGTATCGATTTTTAAATGAACCGGCAGCTTTATTTTTTTCTTGCCGGCCAGGCTATTTAAAATTGAAGTAAATTCAATATCTGATAAAAACGGGCTTAGCCTTGCTTCCAATATTTCCGGAATTTCATCCGGATGAGGCTGCGAAAACAGCAAAACAGGCGCTTTTATCCCTCCTTTTCTGAGTTCTATCCCCTCTTTAACAGTTGCCACCCCAAGGCAATAAGCCCCGTACTCAAGGCTTTTTTTGGCTATTTTCAGGGCCCCGTGTCCGTAGCCATTTGCCTTTACCGGCACGCAAATTCGCCTTTCCTTGCCGATTCTTGCCTTAACGGCGTTTATATTATCTTTAAATCTGTTCAGGTATATTACAGCTTCCGTCCGCATATCAACATAATATCAGATAATAATAGTTTAAAAAAGTTGATTCTATGCCTGTTCATGTGGTATATTAATAATGGGTATGTATGCTAAAAAAATAGTATATTTTTTATTAATTCTCATTTTTGCAGTCATTTTCAGCAGTTGCGAAGACTCTCTTTTCCCGTCTGCGGGCAGCTATAAAATTAACATATTAGTTAATAATGTTACGCTGGACGATTGTTCCTTTGCAAGATCAAGCGATAAAATACGTCCCTTTTTTGAAGAATCTGTTACCAATGACAAGGATATAACAGCTCTTATTGTTTTCCTGAGGGATTCCATGGGCGATGTTGCCGGTCAAAGGGTAATTTATACTCTTTCAAAAGATGAAGTGTCAGATGAAGATATCATTTTTGTTGTTGAAAGCCTGGACGATAACCTGCCGTTTTTTCCGCTGCCCGGCAATTTGAGTATGGGCAGATATACTTTTGTTTCCAATATTATGAGCGGTAAAAATATACTGCAGCGAACAGAAAAACCCATTTACTATTTAAGCGCTAATTCATTTGCCTATGAAGGTATCAGTGTATACCTTCCCGGTATTACGGAAAACTCTCACCTTGTGCCGAAAGACGCTGTATTAATGCTTGAAGCAAATCTGGACTTTGATAAAAATCTGGATCCCTACATTATATGGTATGACGGCAGAAGGGTAATCGGCGAAGGGAAATACTCTGAAGGTTCAGGGCAATTTTTCTGGAAAGCGCCCGAACAAAGCGGTTTCTTTACGCTGCGCGCCGAGATTTTTCCGGCGGTTAATTTTGACGGACTTGTTGGTTATAAAAAAGGAATATCGGTTCTTGTTTCTTCTACGGAAATGGATATTAATCTTGTTGCCGAGGATATACCGAATCTTTTACACTGGTATACATTTGAAGGTAATCTGTACGATTCAAAAATAACTGACGCTGCAGAGCGCGCTCTAATTCCTTCTTCCGGGAATAATTCAAGATGGATGGGCGCCAACGGAACCTATGGGCTTGCTACCGGCTATAACAATATTATGCATTTGCCGAAGGTTTCTGTTTTGAACAGGGCAATGGAAAACTGGCAGGCTTTATTCAGGTTTATGCCTGTAAATGACGGCGGATTATTTTCTGTACAGCTTGATTCATCCAATAATACCAATATGCATTTGTCAATGCATGGCCGCAGTCTTATATTAACACTGGAATCGCCTTCCAAAACTGAATCGCAAATTTTAGAATTGCCGGATGAACCAAACAATAATGTCATTGACAGATTCCTTACTGCAGCTGTAAATTTTTCAATCAGGCCGGGCTGGTTATCTGCACATATCAGTTTTTTGGATAATATTATTAATGACACCCTGGCTTTGGAACCCATTACCCTGGAAATAAAAGCCGGAGATGCGTTTCAGATTCTGCTTGGTTTCCTGCATGAAGTTACAGAAGAGCTTTCTGATGAGGCGCCGGAAAGCGAAAATTTTCTCCCTGAACTAACTGCGCTTTGGGATGAGTTTGCATTATATTATATGCCGTCAACGGATATTTTAATTGCTGAAGCAGAATTAATTGCAAACGAAAATGATGGCTCCTAGATTTTTAAGTACAGTTATTCCGCTTACCCTTATAATTTTTATTTCATGCGCAGGTCAAAATAGCAATGTATTTACTCCCGTTCCGGATTTTACAATTTATGAATTAGATGATTTTCCTATTGATAATATAGGCAGCATTATAGACAGCAGAAATATGCCGGAATGGCTCCGTGCCTATATTTACGGCGGGAATGAATTTGTTGAAGAGCTTGATAATTATAAAAATAAATATGCATTTGTGGCAGTTAATAGAGGAATTAATCTTGCGCAATTAAATAAATGGGCGGAAAATATTTCCGCAAGGTTTGATTTTCCTGCGCTGGCAGCGGAAAGAATAGAAAAAAGAATGGTATCGTCAGCTACGCTTTATCCCGATGATGAATATGGATTATTTTTTGAGACGATGATTAAAAATGCATATAACAGCGAATATCCCGGCGTTGAGAAAGAAGACTCTCATTGGATAAGGGTCAGAGCGGAATCTGAGGAAAATTATATGTACTTTGTTTTAATGATAATTGACAGAACGGCGATGCAGTCAATAATAAGGAATATGTTTGCAAGATCCGGCGCCCGGATAAATTATTCCGGGAATCAGGCCAATGCAGTAAACCGCCTAAGGCAGACTTTCTTTGAGGGTTTTTAAATATGGAATTAATTTTTATGTATTTTTTCTTAGTACTGTCTTTATTTATTTTCTGGTGTATTAATGAAAAAGTTGGAATACAGCTTGGTATTGTTTTAGCTCTTTTAGCATGGATAGTTTTGATTTATTCACACTTTAAAGAGCTTGTCCCTGTTAATATTGATCTTAAATGGATTATTATCGCAGTTATTTTCTGCGGTTATTTTTTCCTGCGTAACAAAATTGATGCGCTTATTTCCAGAGGCGGCTTTCGGGCGTATACGATTACTACTGCTGCAGTTTCATTTATAATGATCCTTTACAGGCCGGGCTGGGAGTTTGTAATACCCGGCGGATGTCTGCTTGGGCTTGGTATAGGTTACTGTTTAAATAAACGTTATGTTGGTTTTGCAAGCGCCGCTTATTTACAGAGAGAAGGAAGTAAAAAATACTTAACAATGGCTGCGCGGTTTCTTCTGGGGATTGCAGTGCTTGCGGTAATAGTAATCAGGGTTAATATAGTCATACATCAGCTTTCTGAAAGCCAAAATGCCGCGCTGTATTGTTTTCTCTGTTATGCGGTTACATGCCTGTGGATTTCTATTGCAGCTCCCTGGGTCTTTACCAAATTACATCTTGCAGGAACAGTTCAGGTTCCTGCAGAACCCTGGAAGCCATAATGACAGGTGAGGCTTCCAAAATTTCCTACGGTGATGAGTCGCCCATTGCAGCTTTTGCAACCGCTCCGGGGAACAGCGCTCTTACCCTAATCCGGTGTTCCGGGAAAGGCGTAATAGAGATGTTTTCACAGGTTTTTACTCCGGCAGGAAAGAAATCTTCGGAAGGGAAAGCGCATCTTGAAAACGCCGGCGGAAACACTGTCATCCACGGCTGGATCGTTGCAGCTAACGAAAAAATAGACGAAGTGCTTGTTTCCTTATTCCGCGCTCCAAGGAGTTATACCGGCGAAGACAGCCTTGACATTTGCTGCCACGGCGGTTCGTCAGCCGGAAAGGCCGTAATGGCTGCTCTTAAGAGCGCTGGTTTCCGCGATGCATTGCCGGGAGAATTTACTTTCCGCGCTTTTATTAACGGTAAACTGGATCTTACCCGCTGCGAATCTGTAATGGAACTTGTCAGCGCAAAAACCGACGCAGGCCGCCGTCATGCTGTTTCGCGGCTTATGGGTTCCATTGAAAAAGAGATTAACGGAATAAAGAGCAGGCTTGTGCAGGTTCTTGCCGGCGCAGAAATATTTCTTGACTATTCTGAAGATGAGATCGGCGCCGATGCAAATGAAATTGCAGGCATACTTCCGTACAAGGACATTGCGCTGGAAGCTTTGGAGCAGCTAAAAAAATTGTCTGCATCCTGGCAGCTTGAACGCATCTATCAGGAAGGGATTACGCTTGTTATTGCAGGCCGCCCGAATGCAGGCAAATCAAGCCTTTTTAATTTACTCCTAAAAGAAGACCGCGCAATTGTAACTGAAATGCCGGGGACAACCCGCGACTGGATAGAGGCATTTGTATCTATCGAAGGAATTCCGGTTCGTCTTGTAGACACAGCCGGCTTGCGTGATGCTTCCGACTCTGTTGAAAAAATCGGCGTAGAGCGCAGCCGCAAATTACTGCAGGAAGCTGAAATCGTTCTGTATTTAATAGACGGAGCATACGGATTAACAAACGAGGATAAGGAATTTATCTGCGGCCTGACATGCGAAGCTCGTCTTGTTGCCTGGAGTAAATGCGACATTGCCTTACCGCCTCAGCCTTTTCCGTTAAATGATATTTCCCCGTTAAGCGTCAGCGCGAAAACCGGTGAAGGTTTGATTGAACTTTACAAGGCAATCGCTTCAGCTGTTTTACTGCAGACAGCCGCAGAACAAGGCGTTTCGCTTGGTACGAAAAGACAAAAAACACTTGTTGATTCTGCGTGCGCTGCTCTTGAGGAAGCTCTTGCAATGGCGGAATCGGAAGGCAGCGAACTTGATTTAATTGCGCCGCTATTAAGGGAAGCTGTCAGCCTGCTTGGTGAAATAACAGGAGAGGTTTCTACAGCCGATATTCTGGAAGAAATGTTCAGCCGGTTTTGTGTAGGAAAATAACTTTTAAATATATTTCCGGCAAATTAATAATTGACAAATCAATTAAATAATGTATAAAATAAAACAAATAAAACTGAGCAGGCGATAAACTTCTCTCTTAAAGAGAGACAGATTTATGGGGCCGGGCCGCCGTGTTGCGGCAACGGGTGAGTATTATACGCATCTGTGGGACGGTAAAATGTTCCATAGATGCTTTTTTTATGGAATTTTTAAGGATGTCATTATGACAAAAGTTAAGGCACAGATTTTAGAGGGTGTTCTGTCAGTTATTATTAATGCTGTTTTATTCGGTATTAAATTCTGGGCAGGTTTATTAACAGGATCAATCGCATTAATAGCGGACGCATGGCATACATTATCGGATTCGCTTACTTCCGTATTTGTAATATTCTCCGTTAAATTGACAACAAAAAAACCTGACAAACAGCATCCCTTCGGGCATGGACGCTGGGAACAAATATCATCAATATTTATTTCCTTTGTTCTTGGAATTATCGCTTATGATTTTATGATTAATTCAATAGAGAGATTCAGAAACAAAGAGAGTGTTATATACGGAACGCTTGCAATTGTTGTAACTGCAGTTTCAATAGTTGTAAAGGAACTGCTGGCTCAGTACTCATTTTATCTTGGCCGTAAAACAGATAATGTTATTTTAAGAGCGGACGGCTGGCATCATCGTTCGGATTCGCTTTCATCGGTAGTTGTTTTAATCGGCATTTTAATTACGAAATTCACAGTGCAAATATGGTGGATGGACAGCGTTCTTGGAATGTTCTGCGCATTGGCAATTTTCTATGCCGCCTTTGAAATTATGAAAGAATCAATTTCTAAGTTATTGGGAGAGGAGCCAAAACAGGATTTAATTGATAAAATAATCGCAGAGATAAAAATTTTGTATAGTGACGATCTGCAGATACATCATTTTCACCTGCATAATTATATATCGCATAAAGAACTGACTTTTCATATAAGACTTGAAAAAAATATGACTATCGAAAACGGACACAACCTGGCATCTGTCTTTGAGAAAATGATTGAAGAAAAATTTGATATGACAGCGACAATACATATTGAACCAATGTAATTTAATAAGGATTGTATTATGGACAAGGGACGTAAAAAATTTTCATTGCTGCCTGTATTAATAATAATTGTGTGTCTGTTTCTTGTATTAATTATAGCAGTCACATGGATAGCGGCAAGAAAGCCGCTGGTTGTAAAACAATTAATAGAGACTAATATAAGCACTGTTGTAAAGGAAATTCTGCCTGTTTCCGAATATGTCTGCCTTGTTTATAATTATCAGTCAATTACCCAAAGAGCGTATAATCCCGGCAACTGGCTTAATGCGCGTAACCTGCTTATTGTCCTTGACGGCAGCATCAAATTTGGTTTTAACTGCGGTGATATCGAAGTAAAAGAAGCCGGCTCATGGCTTACATTTCATATGCCGCCGATTAAGATCCTTGCCCATGAACAGTATCCGGAGCGCGCAAGATCATATGAACTTGCGGGGGGAGGCATTCTTCCGCGGGCTGTAAGGCCGCAGGAGATACTTGATTTATTAGGTGACACAAAAATTGATCAGGAAAAAGCGGCGGAAGAAAATGAAGAATTGATTAAGCAGGCGCGTGAATCCGCAGAAGCGCTTTTCAGGCCTTTAATTGAATTGAATCCGTCAATAAGAGGCAGATATTTAATTTCCTTTGTCTGGTAGAATTTCATGGACTACGACTGCATTGTAATCGGCGGCGGTCATGCCGGAATTGAAGCGTCCCTTGCAGTTTCGCGTCTTGGGTTTTCCGCCCTTCTAATCACCCAGAATCCGGATAAAATCGGAGCGCTTTCATGCAACCCTGCGATTGGCGGGCTGTCAAAGGGCAACATTGTGCGGGAGATTGACGCGCTTGGCGGCGAGATGGCAAACCTGATAGATGCAACAATGATCCAGTACCGTGTGCTTAACCGTTCCCGCGGCCCGGCTGTGCAGGCGCCAAGAGCGCAGGCGGACAAGCTTGCATATCAGACTGCTGCCCGTTCTGTTCTTGAAAAACAAAAAAACCTGAAAATATTTATGGATACGGTTAGGGCTTTGATTACCGAAGGCGATACTGCCGGAAACAACAGGGCAAAAATTGCAGGCGTTATCACAAGCCGCGGACATCGCATAACAGCGCGTACAGTAATTCTCGCCGCAGGTACGTTTATGGAAGGGAAAATATTTATCGGCGAATATGATGCACCGGAGGGAAGACTTGGCGAAGAAGCGGCGGCGGGACTTGGCGCTTCTCTGCGGCGGCTTGGATTTCCTGTGGGAAGGCTTAAGACAGGCACTCCCGCGCGTATTTCTGACAGTTCAATTGATTTTTCCGTAATGGAAAAACAGGACGGAGAAGAAATGTATCCGTTTTCCATTGATGCGCAGACAGATACTGTAATTGAAAAGCCTTCATTGCCTTGCTGGATTACTTACACAACATCAAAGACGCATGAAATAATCAGGGCGAATATAAGCCGCTCGCCCTTATACGGCGGGAAAATAACCGGCACAGGCGCGCGTTATTGTCCATCTATCGAAGATAAGGTTGTCCGCTTTCCCGGGCGGGAGCGCCATCATATTTTTATAGAGCCGGAAGGACTTTCAACTAACGAAATGTACTTAAACGGCGCGTCCACTTCGCTGCCGGAAGATGTGCAGCGCAGTTTTATTAACAGTATTCCCGGTCTTGAAAAAGCTCATATTGTCCGTCCCGGTTATGCTGTTGAGTATGATTACATTGATCCATTGGATCTGTATCCATCGCTTGAATCTAAACGCCTTTCAGGTTTTTTTTCGGCAGGGCAGACCAATGGCAGTTCCGGTTATGAAGAAGCCGCCGCTCAGGGACTTATTGCAGGCATTAATGCCGTGATGAAAATGCAGGGACGTCCGCCTCTGATATTGGGGCGCGCGGAAGCTTATACAGGCGTACTTGTAGACGATCTTACAACCCTGGGAACAAAGGAACCTTACCGCATGTTTACAAGCCGCGCGGAACACAGGCTTATGCTGCGCCACGATACGGCGGACACAAGGCTTACTCCAAAGGGACGCGATGCAGGCCTTATAGACAGCAGCCGATGGGAACGCTTTCTGGAAAAGACAAAAACGTTAGACGAAATTAAAGAACTGCTTGAAAAGCGAAAACCTGCGGCTGCTACGGATACCGCCTTAGCGGCATATCCGCCTGAGCTTGTAGAAAGAGCGCTGCTCGATAAAAAATACGCAGGTTATATAGAGAAGGAAATCCGCTTTGCCGCAAAAGCCGCAAAAATGGATGCCATCAAACTGAATCCGGATCTGGATTATACTGCAATCACTGGGCTTTCTTCCGAGGCAAGGGAAAAGCTTAATACCGTAAAACCGCTCAATGTAGGCCAGGCAGCGCGAATACCCGGTGTCCGGCAGGGTGATGTTGCGCTGTTAATAATTTTATCGAATAAAAGGTAGGACATGAACATACTTTGGCGTATTGCAAAAGAGGCAGCCAGATACAAGCGCTGGTTTGCGTTAGCTGTCATCGGGACATTGTCGCTGACAGTTGTTAACCTGATTGCCCCAAGAATAATGGCGTCAATGACAGGGATAGTCGCTTCCGGCATGACGCAGGAAAGCCTTACTACGGTTTTTTGGATGACAGGCGGATTGCTTGGACTGTTTTTGCTGCGGATTTTATTCAGGTTTTTGAGCAGTTATTGCTCGCACCGCGCGGCATGGCGTCTTGTACTTGAACTGCGCATGAAAGTTTATAATGCAATTCAGTCTTTCTCCATGGATTACCTTCATAACAAGCAGACAGGAGAACTTCTCAGCCGTGTGATGAATGATGTTGCTACCTTTGAACTTATCTATGCCCATATCACTCCGGATATTATTACAAATTTTGTTACTTTTACAGGCGTTACAATAATTCTTTTTTCCATTAATCCGCAGCTTGCGTTAATTACCTGCATTCCAGTTCCCTTTATCCTGCTGTCCGGCTGGTTTTTCAGCCGGAAGGTGCGTCCGAATTTTCAGAAGATGCAGAAATCGCAGGGAGAGCTGTCGGCTCAATTACAGGATAATTTTTCCGGCTTGCAGGAAATACAGGTTTTTGGCAGGCAGGGCTCCGCTTCGGAAAAAGTGCTGCGCAAGGGCGAAAAATTTACACGTAACATGCTTCGCGCCCTGAAATTAAGCGCGGTGTTTCATCCCGGCGTAGAATTTTTAACATCGATTGGCAGCGTTATCGTTGTCGGGTTTGGCGGTTTCTTGGCTTTTTATAACCGGCTTTCGGTATCCGATATCGTAGCTTTCATGCTCTACCTTGCGTTGTTCTACGCTCCCATTACAGGTCTTGCCAACCTTATGGAATCTGCGCAGCATGCATTTGCCGGCGCAGAACGGGTAATTGAAATTCTTGATGCGCCTCAAAGTATTAGGGATCTTCCCGGCGCAATTTGTACAGGAAAAGCGGAAGGACATATCCTGTTTGAGAATGTAAGTTTTTCCTACATCGAAGGCATTACAGTTCTTGACAGTGTTTCCTTTGAAGTAAAGCCGGGGAAAATGGTTGCGCTCGTTGGTTCTACCGGCGTAGGAAAATCAACGCTTAGTCAGCTTATATCAAGGTTTTATGATCCGACAGCAGGGAGGATTCTGCTTGACGGGCGCGATATAAAAGGCATAACGCTTGAAAGCTTGCGCCAAAATATATCGATGGTTTTGCAGGACACATTTTTGTTTTCCGGAACTGTCGAAGAAAATATCGCGTTTGCAAAACCGGATGCATCATTTAAGGAAATTGAAGAATCGGCCCGCATTGCAAGAATACATGATGAGATTATGATGATGCCTGATGCGTACCGTACCCAGGTCGGAGAGCGCGGAGTCAAGCTATCCGGCGGACAGAAACAGCGTATTGCGATCGCGCGCGCTGTACTGTGCCAGGCGCCTGTATTAATCCTTGATGAAGCCACTGCATCTGTTGATATGCGGACAGAAGCGCAGATTCAGCAGGCAATAAATGAAATTGCCGGAAGCCGCACAATCGTGATAATTGCGCACAGGTTATCTGCAATCCGCAATGCCGATCTTATCCTTGTTTTTGAAAAAGGCCGTATTGTGCAATCAGGTAATCATCAGGAATTAATGGAACAGGAAGGCTTGTATAAAAATTTATGCCAGGTGCAGGATAAAATAAATATTTCCGAAAACGCCTGAAAACATAATTTGACAAACATTTATTAAATGATATTATTGTCAAAGAATTTAATATTTCAGGCAGGAGCAGACAATGATCAAACTTGCCGCCTTTTTGGGTAATCCGGGTCCCGGATATGCGCGGAACAGGCACAATGCCGGGCGAATGCTTGCAGAATCACTTCCATTTTATCCGTCGCTTTCATGGCAGAATAAATCCAAAGGTTTATATGCTTCGCATAACGGTATTCACTTTCTTATGCCGGAAACTTACATGAACCTTTCGGGGCGTTCTGTTCAGGCCGCATCCTCATTTTATAAAATATTGATAGAAGAAATAATTGTTGTTCACGATGAACTGGAACTGCCGCTTGGAACAATTTTCCTGAAATTCTCAGGCGGTCTTGGCGGGCATAACGGCCTTCGTTCCATGAAAGATAGTTTTGGCAGCGTAAATTTCTGGCGGCTTAGAATAGGAATTGGCCGCCCGGATTCAAGAATACCGGGTGAAGGCGGGCAGGAGGGAAGCGGAGAAGGAGTTTACGACTGGGTGTTATCAGATTTTTCCAGGGCCGAACAGGAGATACTTATGCCGGCGCTGGATGCAGGCGCGAATCTTCTGATGCAGACAACTGAGTGCGATCCGGAAACCCTGCTTAAAGAATGGGCAAAAAAGAAAATTATAATTGACAGACAGGAAAAGGAAGTGCAATGACAGCTAACGATGCTTTTAAAACATTATATGAAACCGTAGCAAGACTGCGCGCTCCTGACGGCTGCGAATGGGACAGGGAACAGACGCCGTCAACATTGAGGGGCGCGTTAATCGAAGAAACTTACGAGTGCATTGAAGCAATCGACGAAAACGATACTGTTCATATTGCCGAAGAGTTAGGTGATTTATTTCTGCTTGCAACAATGATTGGCTATATGCATGAGCAGGAAGGCAAGTTTTCTGTAGCAGACGCATTATTAAAAGTTAGTGAAAAGCTGATACGCCGTCACCCCCATGTATTCGGCGATGTAAAAGTTGCAAATACCGGTGAAATCTTAAGTAACTGGGCTGCTATAAAGATAGAGAAGGAAGGCCGCAAACCGAAAGACTCGTTAATGGATGAAGTAAGCTCCGCTTTGCCGCCAATGGATCGTTCGTATGCTCTGCAGAAAAAAGCGGCAAAGGCTGGCTTTGACTGGCCTGATTCTGAAGGCGTAATTACAAAAATTAAAGAAGAACTTGATGAAGTGGCGGATGTAATTAAAACTGCAGAAGACAGTATGCAGCATATGCTGGAAGAAGAACTTGGCGATCTTTTATTTTCTGTAATAAATCTCTGCCGTTTCTTAAAGGTTGAACCTTCGATAGCGCTTCGCCGCACAAACAGCAAATTCGTTAGCCGCTTTAAGCATGTAGAAAAAAAGATGAAGGAAACAGGCCAGGAAATGAAAAAAGAAAACCTGGAACTAATGGAAAGCCATTGGGAAGAATCAAAAAAACAGCCGCATCATAATTAATGCCAGCCAACAAGGAATCAGGCTTGCGTTGCTGCCGCCGAAGCGTTTGCGTGATTACCCATGCATCATATCAAATACAATTTGATTAATATCGTTACGAAATTCATCCCATGTAGGTTTTTTAGTCCAGGCAATTGTTTTAAATTCACTTTGGGGTATTCCTGTTAAAACATCAGAAATATAAGTTAATTCAAGCCCGGCTTCCTTTTGTCGTGCATCATTAATTGCCTGTGACCAATCCACTGACTCATGAAGAGCAATTTCTCTAATATCTGCAACATCTTTAGCTGCAAATCTAAAAACAGCAGATAATTTATTGGAAAGTATATTACAAATTGAATCTGTCCGGTAATACAAATCAGTTTTAGTAATTCCGCCAAAATGAACTGCAACATCATTTACAAAATCAAGCTTTAATAAAGCATCTGATTTACTCCAGCCTACTCTAAAAGTAGTAAATGTATTATTACTGATAAAATCAACTACAGGATCCCAAAAAAAACCTTCTTCCTTTAACTTAAAAAATACTTCTTTTACCTGTTCTAAATAATCAGCGTCGTTATTTACAAAGAAATCAAGATCATCAGAATAACGGTGATTATAATACGCTCTGCTTAACGCTGTACCACCTGTTAGAAAAAACCGGACGCCACATTTGCTTATAGTGTTCAGAACCCCATCTTGAAGGGGGTAAAGGTTCTCTTCGTAATACTGCGAGGGCAAAATCAAAATGATACCTCCTTTCTTTTGGCCAAATACGCTTTGCTATTTCAGGTGTGTATAATTCTTTTATTGTTTCAACGCCCCAAAGAGCTGTAACATAGTGCCAGGGAAGCCGTTCCAGGGAGCGGACAAATAATTTATCGCGTGTAAATGCACCGGATGATTCGATGTTTCCTTCAATAACCGAAAGCATGTCCTCATGTGTATCCAGATAATCCCAATTTAGAGAACGCATAAGTTGTAATTTTTCTTCATGAGTTAAATTCATCATAATATTTTTATTATATGATACATTTCATAAATAAGATAGATATTCAAATATCCCAAAGGTATCTATCACCAAATCTTCCTGGTACACAAATTATTTCAAATTTTAGCACGAGGCGGCGCAGAGTTCGCGGAGTTGTTGAAAAAAATGGTTGCTGCACCCGTTCCCCGCCGCTATATGCGGTGCAGGCATGACGTGTAACAACACTGCGAAAAAGTGATAGCTGCTGCCAGAACGCTTCTCACTGTCCCGGCATTACTGCGCCGTTAGGGCTAATACGCAGGCGAGGAAACCCTTCCCTGCTGACATTGTTAAAGTTCCAGTTGGCTGCGGGAAAACCTAAACTGCCTGTGCCTGTCCAGAAGGATAAGTTAAAGAACATACTGTCGCTGAAAGTTGCGCCGTGCCGTTGCGTTGCGTTACCTGCATCGGTTGGGGCTAAATTGTTAAACAAGGTTTGGGCATAAATCCCTTCCTCTATTCGCATACTTTGCTTTACGCGGTTACCGCTGCCAATTGCAGTAGTGTCTATTGGAAAGCCGCTGATGCGCCCTGCGTGCCTTGTTGGACCTTGCGCAGTAACGCTTGCTCCCAAAGCGGCAGTGTTGCTGATTGCACCTCCATCCCTGTACCCCACAAGGCCGCCGGCATAGGCTTCCCCTGATGCGGACTGAGCGATAACCTGCCCAGCGGCGAAACTGTTGCTAATGTTTCCCGTTAATGCTAAATTATAGCCGACAAGGCCGCCTGCGGACAAAATTCCTGTCCCGCTTTGTTTATCGGCAATTACATTTCCAAGAGCATAACAGTTCTCTATTATTGTTGATCCTCCCCCTTCTTTTCTGCCTACCAAACCTCCGACATTTACATTTACATGAGGCGAACCGGCGTTTTGTATGACATGTACAGTGCCAGCCGTATAACAATTTCTGATAGAACCTCCGTTCAATAACCTGCCAGTAAAACCGCCAATATTATTATCTGCAAGAGAAGCAGCGGTTGTAAACAAACTATACACATTAATATCCATCCTGCTAAAACAGTTGGAAATTGAAGCTCCTGAATAGCTTATAAATCCTCCAATATGAAGAGTGTCACTACTAATCTCATCAGTATTGATTAACATTGTGCCAGACAAAACGCCGCAGTTATTAAATATATTGCTATTGCTTGAAGCACCACCCAATAATCCGGTAAAACCTCCAATTTGGAAAGCTCCGGATCTTCCGCTTATGTCGATTGTTCCTTCCTCAAAATAGGTGTTTGTTATGACGCTCGTGCCGTTGTTTTGTGTAATCGACGACCACCCCAAGATACCGCCAATATTTTTTACCTCTCTAGCTTTTATTTTGATATTTGTCCTTGAATTGCATTTATGGATAAAATAATTCCCAGTAGAATTTATTTGATTATAACCGACAATTCCGCCAAGTCGAAGAGCACCTCTTGTTTCATTACCGCCGATTGTTTCGATATTGCCGTAAAATTGGCTCTCTATAATGTTTGTTAGTATTGCATGTCCTACAATACCTCCGATACTGTTTGTATCGGTACTGACAGTCCTGTAATATGAAACTGTCCCAATTGCAAATGCAATATCGTTCATGGTGTTTAACTCGCTTCTTCCAACCGCGCCGCCAGCGGCTAATATGCCGTTTCTTGTGGTTTTGTCAGCACTCACATCAGCGGTTATGGTTACGCCGTTTATGAGCAGTCTTTGAAGGGTAACATCGGGACCACGTGCGGCATTCGTACTGGTGTATTCGTTATTTATGCGAAGGGTGTTTGCCGTGCCGCCTTCGCCTGTTTCTCCTGCAATGCCGCCTATGAGGACTTCGCCTGTGTGCGCGTCTGTCGCTGTCAAAGCGTATTTCACAGAAAGCGCTGCGAGGCAGTTTTCAATTTTACCGTTTCCCTCAAAGTACCCTGCAATGCCGCCTAAACGAATTATCTGATCGCCGCTTGACGCGCTCACGGTAAGCGCGCCCACTGGAATTGATTGCGCGCCTACTGGAATTGATTGCGCATCTGATGAGTTTGCGCCTCGTACAATGCAGTTAAGTATTTGCGTGTTTCCTATGGCGTACCCCGTTATGCCGCCGACATTGCTTCCTGTAACATCTGTATCATTGCTATTGGTAAAACTGCCCGACGCAGGGTTGCTGATGGTCTGCGTACCGGTATATTCAACCGCTAAATCACGGATTAATGAGTTGCCGCTCACTGCGCCGAACAGCCCAATATTTCCATTGTTCACTGTTAATTGTACACTGTTCACTGTTATTGTATGTCCGTTGCCGTAGAAGTTGCGATCAGTCAGGTCGATTGGTGTCCAATCGTTAAGGCTGAAACTGTTTGTCAGAACTATGTTGGTTTTGGCAGTATCGTCAAGTGCGTCTGTAAGCTCGCTCTGGCTGGAAACGGCTGCGGTGTTGGTTTGTGTTATATTCATTCCGGGAATATTCCAAACAGCCAATGTCTGCCCTGCGGCATCCCCTGCGGCGTTATACGCTACAACTCTAATGTTGTATTGAGTAACATTGCTTACAGCCTGTCCGTTTCGTACATTGTTTGGG
>Ga0123356_10000074_pt1 | contig 105474 bp, 72 predicted proteins | sample TergutEmb28metaG_2_FD_92546 | JGI IMG/M metagenome (GOLD analysis project Ga0123356, IMG submission 92546) | Embiratermes neotenicus P3 segment gut microbial communities from Petit-Saut dam, French Guiana - Emb289 P3 | ecosystem: Host-associated > Arthropoda: Insects > Digestive system > Gut ...
GGCGTGGGTGGGCATCGGGGGGCTTTGCTGGGCGTAAAAGGAAAGCGGCGATGTCGCTTTAAAGTTAAATAACTTGATTTTCTGTATCAGAATAATTTGACCTACGTTTACTTGACACATACTAAGAGTTCAAAATTATTGACATTTCTTAATATTTATGTATAATAAGAATAGAAGTTGTGACTGGTAAGTAGTCGTTTACCGCTGCGGCATATCAGCGAAGGTTGTATGCAGGTCACAATAACAAAGAAGCCCTACGGGCTTTTTTGCTTATATACTTATTTCTCCAAAATATATTTGTTTCTTTATAAATGGTTTATAGTGCTTTAAAGCCTTTGCTGTTCCCTTTACCTTCTTTGCGGATAAACCTGTTATATAATCAGCAAGTTGCAAGAGATTATTACTGTGTGAGTTCGCCATTTTTATTGATATACCTGATTTAGATTTCTTAAATAGCGTTTCTAGTTCTTTGTACAGTATTGGGTTTTTGTCTTGTAATATACGTATTCCGGGACAGTTCATCTCAATTTCATTTACAATATGTTCTGCTATTCTTTTATATGATGCTGTTTTCTTAAAATCATTTTTACGAATAGAAACAGTAATTATGCGAAAATCCAAGTTTACCATTAACGCAATAAACGCAGTTTTTACCTTGTTGCTATTTCTACTTATTTTAAATTCATAATTAAGAGGAAGATTAAGTCGTGTTCTTAGCCGTTCAATACCTGCAGAACATTTGTCTGCGGTATCTTGACTTTCAAAAACTACTAAACTTACTACAAGATAGTCATTATCATGATTTGCTACACCCGGCTCACCAGATTCATCCATATACCCTAACATGACAGGATTATAGCACGTATTTTATATCAAACTCAACATCAACTTTTTTATTTTTCGCCCACTTTTCGCCCACTAAACTGGTTTTTTCCACTTTTTAAATAAAACCACAAAACACCGGAGTCATTGCAGCTCCAGTGTTTCGCATGGAGCTTCTGGCCGGATTCGAACCGGCTACCTGCTCATTACGAATGAGCTGCTCTACCGAGTGAGCTACAGAAGCATCGTATCTCTGTGGGAGTCATTAGGAAAATGCTGACATTTTCTGCATAGTATAACTAAAGAGGGTTGCGTTGTCAATTTATATGCTTGTATGGTATTATACTTTCAGTATAATTTTGGCGGGGTGATTTCTGTATGGATAAGTGTGATTTGAGCATTGAATATATGCGTGTTTCTGCATTGTTTGGTGGGGGGCATTCTATTGCATGGGAGCTTCTTTGCAGGTTTGAATGGGCTTGGGAGGCACTTGGGTTTATTGAGACTTATGTCGGTAAGCTTGGTGCCGGTCTTGACGAGGTCGAATATGAGAGACGGGCGGAGAATGTTTGGATTCATAAATCAGCAAAGATTGCACCTTCTGCATTCATCGGGTCTAATGTAATCATCGGAGCCGATACCGAGGTGCGTCATTGTGCGTTTATTAGAAATGATGTTATTATCGGCAACGGAGCTGTTATCGGCAACTCCACCGAGCTTAAAAATGTCATTTTATTTGATAAGGTTCAAGTCCCTCACTATAATTATGTCGGCGATTCAATTTTAGGTTATAAAGCACATTTTGGAGCAGGTGTTATTACCTCAAATGTCAAAAGTGACAGTTCTCTTGTTACTGTTAACTGCGGTGATAACCGCCTTGAAACCGACAGGAAAAAGTTTGGCGCAATTGTTGGTGACAATGTTGAAATAGGCTGCAATGCCGTGCTTAATCCCGGCACTGTAATCGGAGCAAATGCAACTATTTACCCCTTGTCGATGGTGCGCGGCTTTATCCCTGCAAACAGCATCTATAAAAAGCACGGGGATATTTCTATAAAACGACAATCCTAAATTCAAAACAAACGTCCCAAAGTAAACACAGAAAAACATTGACGATAATATAGCATCGTGAATTGAATTACTGTAACAAAGTGGTTGACGATGCATTTACAAAAAGGTAAGATATAAATGACTTTTACTTCAGACAGACTTTCACATGCATATATAACCGATGATACTTTCGCCGATACCCTTGCGACTGCAGTTGTTTGCAGTAATCGCAGCGGTAAACGACCTTGCCTGACATGTGCCGATTGCAGCAAAGCATCCCGACATATTCATCCTGATATTACAGTAGTTGATAAGCTCGACGATAAGCTTATAATCTCAGTTGACCAGGTACGTGCGTTAAAAAAAGATGTTTATATAGTCCCTAATGATTCCATACAAAAAGCATATATCGTAAAAAACGCAGATTCAATGAATTCAAATGCTCAAAACGCATTTTTACAAATCCTTGAAGAGCCTCCTGCTCACGCGGTTTTTATTCTCTGCACGGACAATCCACCCGCACTCCTACCGACTGTCCGCTCACGCTGCGTTGAACTAAAATCGCAACACAACGAATCACTCTCTAACGCACACACGGATGATGACTCCGACATCGAAGAACTGACAGAGCTGGTCAGCGATTTTATAGAAGCTCTATCAGACAATGTAAAGCTCATGGAATGTATGTTCCGTATAGACAAGCTCGACAGACAGGCACTAAGCCACTTCCTGACACAAGCAAGAGAGCAGATTATTTTAACACTTAGAGAAAATATAAAAAACAACTCATCAGATAAAACTAAAGCATTAACCCATGCAGAAGAAATATTAATAAAATCACAAGAAATGCAATCACTAAATGTAAGTGCAGGTCACATCTCAGGCTACATATGTGCAAGTGTTGTAAATGTATAAGCGGGGCTTGGAGGCAGTATATTTATTTCTGTCAAACGTAGCCATGGACGGTGGAGTGCGTGAATCTGTACAAGGATGTACAGTGAGCGAAAAAGAAATGAACATACTGCCTCCAAGTCACGCAGACTTAATTAGCAGATTGAAATATAAGAAATGAGGATATATTTTGACAGAAATAATTAGTGTTCGGTTTAGCGAACGTGGTAAAGCGTATTTTTTTGACCCGGCGGGTATTGATGTGCAAAAGGGTGAGATGGTAGTTGTTGAGACTGCCAAAGGGCTTGAGTATGGTGAGTGCGTAAGAGGAAATCATCAGGTTGAGGATGAGGCTGTTGTGCAGCCGCTCAGACCTGTTATTCGTATTGCCACCGAAACAGATAACAGAAGTGCGGCAGCCGGCAAGGAAAAAGAAAAAGAAGCGTTTGATTATTGCAGGGATAAAATCGCCGAGCTCGGACTTGAAATGAAGCTTGTCAGTGTTGAATATGGATTTGAGGGAAATAAAATTCTGTTTTTCTTCACATCAGACGGGCGTGTTGATTTCAGAGAGCTTGTAAAGGACCTTGCGGGAAGATTCAGAGCACGTATTGAGTTGCGGCAGATCGGTGTCAGGGATGAGGCAAAAATGCTTGGCGGACTCGGAGTATGCGGAAAACAGTTTTGCTGTTCTCAGTTTTTACATGAGTTTCATCCGGTATCCATTAAAATGGCAAAAACTCAGGGGCTTTCATTAAACCCGACCAAAATATCGGGTACTTGCGGACGCCTTATGTGCTGTCTTAAATATGAAGAGGTCGCATATGAAGACCTCGTCAAAAAGGCTCCTAAAATCGGAGCATTTGTTGAAACTCCGTATGGTAAAGGCTCTGTCATTAACATCAACCTGCTGCGAGGGTTGGCTAAGGTCAGACTCGAGGACGGAAATGACACAACCTTAAAGGCTTTTACATTTGAAGAGCTTGATATACTCGGTGGTAAAGGACGAAGAGCAGAGTATATTACAGCAAGAGACGAGGGACGGCTTGAGGAAGCCGGGTTTACCCCATCTCCCCCGTCTCCTCCGCCAAATATCAATCGGGCATTGGATAATCTCAACGTCACAACAAGCTATAGCAGCCCCGCTTCATCAAACCCGGCGGCAAGCGGAGGGGTTTCGCATAATCAGTCCGAGAAAAAGCAGCAAAATTGGCGTAAGAATAAGCCGACAAATAAACAAAACGATAAGCATCATGGTCATAAAAGCGAGCAGTTCTCCGAGGAAGGTACATCCTCTTCTCATCCTGCTCCGCTTGAGGGTGCCAAGAAAAAGAAACCCCACTACAAGCGTAAAAAGAACAAGAATAAAAACAATCAGCAATAGGGGGTATAGGCTATGTTTGCAGGGCGTCAAAAGGAGCTTACAAGGCTTGATAATTTGTACTCAAGCGGTAAATTTGAGTGCGTAATTTTGCACGGACGCCTGCGGGTAGGTAAGACATCTCTTCTTCGTGAATTCATGAAAAAGAAGAACTGCATATACTTTGCTGCGGGGGAGACAAGTGAGCAGGAAAATCTTGAAGCATTTGTTGACATGGTTGAAGCTCATCCGCATAAGCTTGCAGATGAATTTAAGCTTAAGTATTACTACGAAGAGGTTTTTAACAGACTCGATAAGCTTGCAAAAACAGAACGTTTGTTGTTAATAATCGACGATTATCAATTTCTTGTTGCTTCAAACAAGGAGTTTTCTGAGCTTCTATGTAGGCATATCAGCCAAAAGTTTACCGGCGGGCAGTTAATGCTGATTCTCTGCGGTTCATCGGAGGCTGTAATGGAGAAGGAAACCTTGGGCTACGGCTCCGCCTTCCATGGTCATCGAACCGCTCAAATAAAGCTTGAGCCTTTGACTTTCTTTGAAACAAAGCGGCAATACAGCAGGTTCTCACCATTTGATATTGCCGTTATATACGGTATAACAAGCGGTATACCGAAGTACCTGAACATGATGAATCCCGAGCTTTCCATTGAGGAAAACATTAAAAACACTTTTTTTAACCCATCCTCCGAGCTCTTTGAGGAACCTGCAAATTTCCTGCGTCGTGAGGTTCGTGACCTTGCATACTATAATGCGGTTTTGCGTGCCATTGCATCGGGATTAACCAAAAATTCAGAGATTGCCGCAAAGGTAGGGTTGGAAACAAGTGCTTGCACCGCTTACTTGAGGAACCTCATTTCCTTCGGGCTTGTCGGTAAGTATACACCTGTTACCGAAAAAGCAGGCAAAAAAACAATCTACGAAATCGAAGACAGTATGTTTAGATTTTGGTATCGTTTTGTACCCGACAATATCTCCTTTATAAAAAGCGGCATGATGGATAGGATTTGGCGAAGTGTGGCAAAAGAAATCCCGTCGTTTATGAGCAAGGTTTTTGAGGACATTTGTCGTCAATGGGTCGTGCAGCGCAACTTATCAGGCAATATGCCGGTAAGATTTGTCGATGTCGGACGCTGGTGGGGTTATAATCTCGTAACAAAAACCGATACATTCATTCCTATTGTTGCATACTCCGATGATGACCACGCTTTTTTCGGCGATGCGATATGGTCGGACGAGCCGACAGGTGCAGATGCATTGCGGTCACTCGAGGAACGAAGCAGATTGTTCCGCTATCCTAACAGACATTATTATCTGTTTTCACGCTCAGGCTTTACAAGCGAATGTGCAGACCTTGCACAGCTATATAATGCAAATCTTGTTATGTTTGAATAAGGTTATGGGGTAATATAATGGTTGACACGGGCTTTGTAAATATTTCTCTATCGGTTGTAAGCTTACTGGTATGTATAATTCTATTTATCTGTGTATTAGCCTCCGGATACCTAAAAGAGAAGCTTACTCAAATTTTCATTTATATTCTTTGCAGCCAGAAAATTGTTTTGCTTGTTGATATATTAATCTATGCATTTAACAGAAGTGATGAATCGGTTGCTTACTATCTTTTATGGGTGACTGTTTTTCTTTCTTTTGCTTTCGGTATTATAATCGGATGGGTTTTTACATGGTACTTTTCACGCTTCCTTCAAACTAAAACGACTGTTTCAAAAATAACCTCTTACGCTTTCCGCTCAATTTTTGTTATATGTGGCATTAACATGCTTTTTGTTATTCTTTCCTTGTTTAACGGAATGTATTTTTACATAAACGATGTCAATACTCTTGTATTCGGAAACACGCATTTACTTTCTCAAATTTTGGGGCTGCTGGTTGTAGTCATAAACGCGGGCATTTTTATAGTTCATTGGAAAGCCTTAAGCAAACGGGAAATAGCATTTTTACTGTCGTATGCCGCTCTCCTGCTCATTGCATTTGTAACAATGAATTTTTTACCGGGACTTCGGGCATCATATAATGTTGCAATAACCTTAACTATTCTTGTTTTTTACACAGGCATTCAAAATGACATAATAAACAGATATAAGCAAAACGAGCTTGACGCACGCGTTTCTATAATGCTGACACAAATTCAGCCGCATTTCCTTTACAATGCACTGACGGCAATTGCCCAACTTTGTGATGAGGACCCGGTAAAAGCAAAAAAAGCAACCATAGATTTTTCAACCTATCTTCGCGGAAATATGGAATCACTGAATGATAAAGGGCTAATCGGCATCGATACGGAGCTAAAGCATGTAAAAGGATATCTTGACCTGGAGGGTGCGATTTTCGGAAGCTCGCTCAGTGTTATTTATGATATCGAGGAAGTCGATTTTATGCTGCCTACCCTATCCATTCAACCAATTGTGGAAAATGCAGTCAAGCACGGAATCGGGAACAAGGAAGGCGGCGGTGTTGTCACACTTTCCATCAGTCATACGGACACCGACTATGTAATACTTGTTTCGGACAACGGTATCGGGTATGATGCAAGCAAAGCACTGGAAGATAAGCGTGAGCATATTGGTGTAAAAAACGTGAGGCAGAGGCTCAGCGAGCAATGCAGCGGAACGTTGGAAATTACAAGTGAAATCGGCAAGGGAACATCCGTTATAATTAGGATACCAAAGGTGTAATATTATGAGAATATTGGCATTAGACGACAGTGAGCCTGCATTAAAGCTTCTTGCAGGTGCAATAAAGGAAGCAAGTCCGGGAGCCGATGTTGTAGCTTTCGGAAAACCGTCCGAGCTGCTTGAATATGCAAAAGCAAACGACAGCGACGTTGCTTTTTTGGATATTCAAATGTGGGGTACAAGCGGACTGGCTGTTGCAAAGAAGCTGAAGGATTTATTTTCGAGAATAAATATTATCTTTGTAACTGCTTTTTCCGAATATGCAAGCGAGGCATTTGAGCTTTATCCCAGCGGCTATATACTAAAGCCCGTTACTAAGGAAGCAATAGAGCGTGAACTCGATAACCTCAGACATCCCGTTGACAGCAAGAGCAGTGCAAAGCTCTTTGCACAGACCTTTGGTAACTTTGATATTTTTTCATACGGTACACCTCTCAAGTTCTCCTATAGCAAAACGAAGGAGCTCCTTGCATATTTAATTGACCGCAACGGAGCGAGTGCAAACATGAACGAGCTCTGTGCGATTCTTTGGGAAAACGAAGAGGATTCAAAAAACCTGAAAGCATATTTACGCAAGCTGATAAGAGATTTAATCACGGTATTGTCAGCAATCGGAGCAGATAATGCAGTTATTAAGCATTATAACAGTATAGCTATTGCACCCGATAAGATTGTCTGCGACAGCTACGAGTTCATAAAAGGTAATCCAACATATGTAAATATTTATTCCGGACAGTACATGGCACAATACAGTTGGGCGGAAGGAACAACCGGATTTATGGAAAATTTGTCAGCAAATATGAGATAACGCTACATCAATCAGCACACCTATTCGGTACACTTGCGGTACACAGTTTATGCTATTCTTAATGTACAATTAAAACACTTAAAATGCCTGGATACCTATAGGGTTGTTATAGGTTCTTTTTTTATGCTTATCTTTTCGTAATTTTTGAAATGAGGAATATTATGTCAATCAGAAGAAAAATCTTAATACCCATGATTCTGCTAACAATCATCGCATGTACCGCAGTGCTTGTTTCTTCAATACTGCTATTCACCAATGAGCTAGAGAACTCAATGCTTGAAAAAACAGAAATCGCGGAGAGATTTGTCTTATATGAGCTCGAAAACTTAAAAGCAACTGCAAGCATGGCTGCAGCAGGTTTGGCTACGAATCGTGACCTTATTGACGCAATTAAAGCAGATGACAGAGAGAGAGTCGCGAAAATTTCAATCGAATATGCCATCGCTTCACGAATTGACTACAGTTCTGTTTCCGATGCTGACGGTTACGTTTTAATAAGAACCCACGACATTGACAATCACGGTGATAATATCGCACATCTGACACACATAAAGGCTGCTCACGGCGGAGATAATGAAGCACATATCATTCAGGGAGTTACAGTAAAGCTCGGTATATCCGCAGGTGCCCCCGTTTATGACGCAGACAATAATATTATTGGTGTTGTATCATTGGGTTATAGATTGGATACAAGCAGATTTGCTCTTGATGCAAAATACCACACAGGATGTGAAATTGCATTTTTTAAGAATGATGAACGTGTTGCGTCGAGCATGGTAAACGAAGACGGCTCTTATACTCTGGGCGAAATAGCACCCGAGAATATAAGCAGCGTTGTTCTTGAGGGTGAAGTATATGTCAGCACCATTGATCTTGAAGGTGGCGAAATCCTTATAAAAGCAATACCTCTTCATGGTGCAAACGAGGTTGTCGGGATGGTATTTATCGGGTACTACACAGCGGAGGATAATGCCAAGATAAGCCTGTTTATTTTAATCGGAACCCTGATAACGTTTGCGGTTCTCGTTATTTGTCTGTTTATAGCTGTATATATCTCAAAGGCTATTAACAGGCGGCTTGACAGAGAGAGTGAAAAAGTAAATGAAGCAAATGAACGTGCTATGCTCATGCTGGATTCATCACCTATCTGCACACAGATATGGGACAGGCAGCTTAATACTATCGACTGTAATGAAGCTGCGGTAAGATTATACGGCTTTAAGGATAAGCAGGATTATATCAACAGATTTATTACAAGCTGCTCTCCCGAAATTCAACCTGATGGGCAACGCTCGGACGTAAAAGCCGTTACTCTTGTTAACCAAGCCTTTGATGAGGGATTATGTGTTTTTGACTGGATGCATAAAATGCCTGATGAGGATATTCTTATTCCGGCTGAGGTCACGCTTGTCCGAGGAAAATATAAGGATGATGATGTTGTATTCGGATATACACGTGATTTGCGCAGCTATCATAAAATGATGCAGGAGGTAAACGAAGCAAATGAACGTGCCATGCTTATGCTGGATTCATCACCTCTCTGTACACAGATATGGGACAGACAGCTAAATACTATTGACTGTAACGAAGCCGCAGTAAGATTATACGGTTTTAAGGATAAGCAAGAGTATACAAGAAGATTTATCTCAAGCTGTTCACCGGAATTTCAACCGGATGGGCAACGCTCAAACGAAAAAGCCGTTAATCTTGTAAATGAGGCATTCGAAGATGGTTACTGCAAGTTTGAATGGATGCATAAAATGCCTGATGATAATATTCTCCTGCCTGCCGAGGTTACACTTGTTCGTGCAAAGTACGGTGGTGACGATGTTGTAATAGGATATACAAGAGACCTCAGAGACCATAAGGCATATCTGGCACAGCTTGAAAAAACTCAGGAGACCCGTCTTGCAAAAGAAGCTGCAGAAGCTGCAAACACTACGAAATCGCTCTTCCTGGCAAATATGAGCCATGAAATCAGAACTCCTATGAACAGCATTATAGGCTTTTCGGAGCTTGCACAAGCCGACAGCATACCCGAAAAAACAAGGACTTATCTGGAAAGCATAAACGAAAGTGCCGAATGGCTGCTCAGTATTATTAATGATATTTTAGACATTTCCAAAATTGAATCAGGAAGCATTAAGCTCGAAAAAATACCCTTTAACCTGCATGACATTTTTACTCGTACTCAAGATGCAATTAAACAAAAAGCCGAAGAAAAAAGTGTTGCGATTTATAGTTATGCGGAGCCTAACATCGGCAAAAAGCTTCTTGGTGACCCGACAAGATTACGACAGGTTCTTACAAATCTGCTGTCAAATGCGATAAAGTTTACAAACATAGGAACTGTTAAGCTTTTGGCATCCATCACTAAGTCCGATGATAATTATGTGACTATACTGTTTGAAGTAAAGGATAGCGGTATAGGTATGAGTCCCGCACAAATAGCGAGTATTTTTGACCCGTTTGTACAAGCCGATGACAGTGTTACCCGTAAGTACGGCGGCACAGGTCTCGGGCTTGCAATTTCAAAAAGCGTTGTTGAGCTTATGGGGGGAAATATCGGCATTGACAGTGCGGTAAAGGTCGGAAGCAGATTTTACTTTGAGCTCACATTTGAAACGGTTGACGACGACTCCAAGTTGATTCAAGACGTTGAAATCGAAGAAGATACAGAAATGCCGCACTTTACAGGCGAAGTTTTGATTTTCGAAGATAATAAGCTAAATCAGCTTGTCATATGCGACCATCTTGATAGAGTCGGTTTAAAAACCGAAATCGCAAATAACGGCAAGGAGGGCATTAGAATTGTTGAGGAACGAATCAATAACAGTATAAAACCTTTCGATTTGATTTTTATGGATATTCATATGCCTGTTATGGACGGACTCGACGCCTCATCCAAGCTAATGCAAATGGGCGTAAAAACACCTGTTGTGGCATTAACCGCAAATGTTATGTCACACGATATAGAATTATATACATCCAACGGAATGGTAGACTGTGTCGGAAAGCCTTTTACAACACGAGAATTGTGGAAATGCTTAATGAAATATCTGACTGTCGACAGCTTTACTGAAATCGACAAAGGCGAGCAGACTGCAAGGGATGCAAACACAATGGATAAGCTGAGGTTAAAGTTTGTCTCTTCAAATCAGGATACCTTCAAGAGTTTTTCTAAAGCTCTTAAAAGCGGTGATATCACTACAGCACATAGAATCGCACATTCAATAAAAAGCAGTGCAGGTCAGATAGGAAAAAAAGAACTGCAAACAGCGGCAGCGGAAGCTGAACGAATGCTGACTAAGAATGAAAACCATCTTACCCCCGAGCATTCAAAAATATTTGAGGATGCATTAAATATGGTTCTAAATGAGCTTAAGCCACTGCTTGAGAATGAGGATGAGAAAAAGGAAATAGTCGCTGATGCCGATTCCGATAAGATTTATGAAATAATTGAAGAGCTTGAGCCCTTGTTAATTGGTAAGAGCACCAAGTCCTTACTGCTTCTTGAGAAGGTTCATTCAATCCCCGGAGCCGGGGAGCTTGCCACACATATTGCAGACTATAACTTTAAGCTCGCATTAACGGCACTGGTAAAACTAAAGAAGGACCTGGGTATTAAGTAATGGAGAAAACTTCAAAATACAGCATTTTAGTAGTTGATGACGAAGTATCTAATATAATTATATTATCGGATATTTTAGAGCCTGAGTACGATGTCAGTGTTTTAAGGGACGGACGTGATGTTGTTGATACGGTAAAATCGGATATGCCGGATTTAATACTACTTGACATCGTTATGCCTGAAATGGACGGGTATGAGGTAATAAGAGCACTAAAAAAATCTAAAATGACCAAGGATATTCCTGTTATTTTTATCACGGGTCTTGATGATATTGAAGCCGAGGAGACGGGATTGGTTCTCGGTGCGGCAGACTATATCGCAAAACCATTTCATGAGCCGATTGTTAAGCTCCGTGTCAGAAATCAGATTAAAATTCTTGACCAGTTTCGTACAATTCTGCGGCTTAGTATGCATGACCAGCTGACAGGACTTCCCAACAGACGAAATTTTGAATCCCGTATGACTTATGAATGGAGCAGAGCTCAGCGTGAGCAAACTCCGCTCAGCCTGTTAATGATTGACGTTGATAAATTTAAAGAATACAACGACTCTCATGGTCATCAGCAAGGCGACTCTGCACTCATTACTGTGGTAAGTGCTTTCGGCAAGGCTCTTAAGCGTCCGGGAGATTTTGCCGTGCGTTGGGGCGGTGAGGAGTTTATTATTCTTCTTCCGAATACGGATTTAAAAGGTGCCATGGAGGTTGCTGAGCAGGTGCGTAAAAGCGTTGAAGATGCTGTTGTTCCCGGCGATTGCGGGCAGAATGTTACTGTCAGTATAGGTATCCACACGTGGGTATACGGTGATGGCGGCACCATTGATGAACTGATAGCAAATGCGGACTTTGCACTTTATGAAGCAAAGCACCAGGGGCGCAACAAGGTTTTTTGCTATAATGCACAGGAATAAAACGATAAATGTATTATTGAATAATTCATTTATTTATAGTAATATAAGTGGCAAATTTATTCATACAATAATCAAGCAATTTATTGTCGCAGGTGCTTATGTTTAAAAATAGCTCAATTTTTACAAAAATCATGATTCCGATTATTATTATAATGATTCTTCAGCCGCTCTTAATTGGTTCGGTTTTATTTGGATTTGGGATAATTAACTCTCTTGACGAAAATGCCATTGAGTCAATAAATAATAACGCGGCAAACCGAAGCTCTGTTCTTTCCGATATTATGGTTTCATCATGGTCGAACCTTGACAAGTTTGAATATGATGTTATTAACACATTCGATAACTTTTTGGCAGAAGAAAGGCTTTTGCTGACAGATGTCCTAGGAAGCAGAATGGAAGTACAGCTTCTCGAGCTGTTGTCGGAGCCTCTTATAAATGCATTACGCCAAACCACTGCAACCGGTGCTTTTGTTTATATTGTGAATAACTACAGTGACACATCAGTGAAGTTCGACGGACTTTTTTACCGTACCGAAGACCCGCTGACTACATCACCGGATAACTCTGATTTAATGCTGCTGATAGGTCCGGCTGAGGTTGCCAGGCAAAACCGTATTTCCTTTGATAGATTCTGGCAGAGTGCGTTTACTTTCTCACCGGAGCATTCTGATAATTGGAAAACATTTCACGAACCGCTGACCGCTGCAATAAACAATAGATTTATGCCGGCGTCCGAGCTTGCATATTGGAGCAGTACTGTAACCATTAATCCGAATAATCCAATGGAAACACGCCACAGTATTATTTATACCCGACCCGTTATTTACGAAGGCACAATCATAGCAATGATCGGCACCGAGATTCAGCTAAGTCACATTGAAAGATATCTGCCCGAAAGCGATTTTGCATACGAACAATGCGGATATATGCTTCTTAGATATTCACTTGAAGACGAGCAGGATTATAGTCATAAAACAGACCACACAATAGTTCTGGTTACAGGAACCCATATAAGACAGCTTATCGGTTCAATGTCTACAATTCGGTTTACTGCACAAAGCAAAGAAAATACCTATCGCATTGACGCAGATAGGCTGGGACATTTGCAGGTTGTTTTTCAACCTATAGAGGTTAACAGCAATCCCGACACACCTTTTTACAATGATAAATGGGTTGTTGCGGCACTAGGTACCGACAGTTCACTTTTCAGAATGTCAAGAACTGCCGGTATCGGTATTTTAGTTAGCTCCGCACTGGCACTTATTATCGGTATAACACTTTCATGGCTTACCATAAGGCGAACAATAAAGCCTTTGATATCCGTTGCAGAACAAATAGAGGAGAAGTAGCATGAGTAAAAAACTGTTTATCAGTTTGCTGGTATTATTATTAGCAGCAATAACGACAACTATAATTGTCTTCACTGTAAGGAATCCAAAGCAGGAGGATGATATAAACAGTCCTGAAGCTACACCGGCTCCGTCAGTCAACGTTAATAATCCGCCGTCACATCACGGTGTTGATATTGAAGGCTATACTTTACTTGCACGTCTTGCACAACCGGACCCGACTGTGCCTGCCGATTCACCGCAGCTTCCTGACCGCTCCTTTTTCCGTGCAAATGACGGTGTTTTCCGCAATGTGTCCGGCTTGACTGCGTGGGATAATAATGAGCAGGTGCTAATCGGTGAAACAGATTCTGCAACCGGAGTTCCCATAATGTTTTCCGGCAGTTCGCTCACGTCAGGCAACTGGCTTTCGGCACAAAATGTCGGCTTATTTAATGCAAGCGGATTCAGACTTACGTTTAGCACCGAAGGTTACGAAAATATCAGGTTCACGGCACATCAGATTTTATCGGAAGATTTCGGAGACGAAGCAGGTTCTGATTTTCCCTTTGAAATGGCTTTCAGCACAAGCGGTGGTGTACGATGGACTACAGTTCATGATTCGGGAGTCAATGTCAGCAAGAGCAGCTCAAATACAATTGAAGCAATAACCTCTCCTGCGGCATGTACTTATAATAACTTTTCAATACCGGGCGTCATCAACAATCAAGAGGAAGTACTGCTGCGTATATACCTGAACACAGCTTCAAACATTTCAGGTAAAGGCAGCATGTCTATAAATAATATTTTAATCATCGGCGATGAAATTGACACGGGTGCAACGGATGTTGTGTTGATGGAGCTTGGCGAGGATTTTGATAATGCTTCGGCTATTTTTTCGGCAACTCCCGAGGATGCTGTTTACAGGGCAACCGACGGACTTTTAGACAGCGATTTTCGTTTAACGGGATGGGATCGTGGTCGCCCCAGATTTATAGGATATACAGGTGAGGTACAAACTCCTGTCGTTTTTGAAAATGTTATGACAACAGGGGGCTGGACTACTGCAAGCGTAGATATAGATGAAGCAACAGCATTTCAAATCCAGCTTAGAACCTCGGGCTATGAGGATATTGTCTTTTCTGCGGGTCAGATTTCATCTGCAGACGGACCCAATGTTTTTAAGCTTGCATACAGCAAAGACGGCGAAACATGGATTGCAATAAACGACTCAACACGCAATATTACAGAGTCTTCCGGACGAAATACCGACCCTGTTTCTTTAACATATGACAGATTTCCACTGCCTGACGAGTTTTCGAACAATGACAGTGTATTTTTACGGGTTTATTTTGACGGAACAGCAACCGGCGAAAGCACCTCCATCAACAATATTGAGTTTTGGGGGCGTGAAATCGTCTCATATGCGGGTTTTCCCGCACAAATGCTTAGCCTGCAGCCCGGCAAAACCTGCAGCGAGCTTAATATAACATGGCATGAATGGAAAATGATTGGTACCGACGGAAAAGTAAGGTTTGAACCGGCAGCAACAGCGGCAAACGGCTTTACACAAAACGCAAATACCGTAAATGCCGAAAGTACCGATTCATATATAAGAATGGTGTCCCATATGGCGACAATCGTTGGTTTGGAACCTGATACTGAATATGTTTATGCTGTGTCCGGCGACGGTGAAATTTACAGTGAGTTATATTCCTTCCGTACATCACCGGTTGATACTTTTACCTTTGTTGCGATTTCTGATGTACACATGGGTGACCCGTCCGTTTCTCCGTTTGACGATGATTCGGGAAACAACGGTATGTTAGATGAGAAATACAGACCGGGCGTTACGGTAAAGCAAGGTTGGACGGACGCTCTTGATGTGATTATAAACACTGTTTCCAATGTAAGCCTGGTAACGATTATGGGTGATGTGGTTGACAGAAACCTTATCGATATGGAATCGGAGCCGGAGCTTCATCCGCATAAAGTAAAATGGGAAAACTATTTTACACCGTCGCAAGTGGCAAATATACCGTTTGCTCCCGTAATGGGTAACCACGAAGCAAGAAGTAACATAGCTTTTCGTGTGCATTTTAATCTGCCGAATGAAATCGTACCTTCCGCTGATGAAATGCTTACGATGGCATCCACAGGGATTCAACAGGAAAACGAAAACATGGCGAATTACTGGTATTTATACAATAACGCATTGTTTGTTGTTTTAAACACAAGCACACGCCCTCGTGATGCAAATGAAAACGCTGCACAAGATGCGATAACTCAAGGAGTAATTGCTCATTTTGATTACGTGCTCGAAGCTGCAAAGGCTGCACATGAAGGTGAGTATGACTGGTTGTTTGTGCAGACACATAAAAGTATCAGCGGCATGGGGAAACACAGTGCTGACTTTGATGTCGAACGGTATGTACGATTCGGACTTGAAGAGTTGGTGGTCAAGCACGGGGTTGATATACTGTTCTCGGCACATGAACATGGCTATACAAGAAGCTTTCCGTTGGTGTTAAATCCGGGTGCCGATAATTTCGGACCTGAAGTACCTAGAAGTCTTTTCCGTATGAACAATGTTCGATATGATTTTGAAAAGGACGGAGAAACATTATCGCAAGGCGACGGAACGGTACTTTTTACGCTCAGTTCAATCAGCGGACAGAAATTTTACCCCACGTACGCTCCTGAGTTTTTCAACAATTCTAACTTCCCATACCTTTATGACGGCACAAGAGGAGCTTTAAACATGTCCTTGTCCCCTGCTTTTAATACCTTCTTATCTGACGATATTGAAACCTTCGGACCAAGAACTCCTTGGAGCGTTGTAAAGTATCACCAGGAGTACAAACCGGTTTTCATTGAAATGACTGTTACTGACAGCTCCGTAACAGCCACTGTTTATGAATTTGCACATGACATTGCAGGTTCACTGATAGACGTAAATGTTATAGACAGCTTGACTATAACAAAATAAGAAGAAATTATTAAAAAAGTACTCCCCCGGGGGTACTTTTATTTAAAGAGCTTTTATAAGCTCTTTAAATAGTTTATTGCATTTTTTGCACTTGCCATTGACGAAACCTCGTACTCTTCCTGCTCAAGGATAAAGTGCTTTACGCCCATTGCTTTAGCTTTTTCCGTTATGTCCTTAAAGTCGATTAAGCCTTTGTCAACCTCTGCATTTGAGCCGTCTTTGCCTATTTGCTTTATGTGCATGAGTTCGAGGCGTTTTTTATGTTTTTCCATATATGCGAGTGAGTCTACCTTGGCAAGCTCCGACCAAAAGATGTCAAGCTCCATTATTGAGTCCTCGGGCAGATTGTCAAAGAGAATATCGAGCAGGTACTCTCCTTCGTCTATGATAAACTCATGAGCGTGGTTGTGATAGCCGAACTTCATTCCGGCTGCTGTAATTTTATTTGCTATGGGGGTCAGCTCTTTTGCGGCTGCTATTGCGTCTTTTTTTGTCTCCATCTCAGCCATCGGACAAAGTATGTACGGAGTGCCGATTGTTTTATGATATTCGATAATATTGTCAATATCGGATGTTAGCTCTTCTATGCGGACATGGCTCGCAAGTGCTATGAGTCCGTTGTTTTCAAGAGCTTTTTTCATTTCAGCTGCGGGAATATCATCGAACCCTGCAAACTCCACACCGGTATAGCCCATGCCTTTATTGCCTAACTTTTCCAATATACCAATAAAATTATTCTCCATTACATCACGCACGGAATACAGTTGAATATACAACTCATTTAATAATTTCAAATCAATACTTTTCCTCTCTTTAGAATATAACGGGCTTTCCTGTTTTTGCCGATTCATAGACTGCCTCAAGGATTTGTGTTACAGCCAGTGCCTGCTCGGGTTTAACACGCAGTTCTTTGCCGTGCAGCACCGCATCATAGAAGTTGCGAGCTTCTTTTTCTTCTGCGGTTACGATTTGTCCGCCCGGCACAAACAATACGGCACCCTCATCAAAGTTCGGGTATGTGTCAACAAACTTTCCATGCTTATCCGAAACGATACGTAAACCATCCTTCATATCCGCACCGGCTTTTGTGCCGCAAAGTGTACATTTTGCTTCATCTTCTTCGGCAATATTTAAAGCCCAGCTTGTTTCTAGCACTATTGTCGCTCCGTTTTCCATTGTTATAAAACCGAATGCAGAATCTTCTACTGTAAATTCGGTGGGGTTCCACGGTCCGAAGATGTTTCCGCAGTCGGGCTTGTCGCTCAGTTTTTTATATACGGAACCCATAACGGACTTCGGCTTGTAATTATCCATCATCCAAAGGGTCATATCCAGAGCATGTGTGCCTATGTCAATTAGAGGTCCTCCACCCTGCTCTTCTTCCTTCAGGAAAACGCCCCATGTCGGAACACCTCTGCGGCGTAATGCATGAGCCTTTGCAAAGTAGATTTCACCCAACTCATCATTTTCACACATTTCTTTTAAATACAATTGCGGGGGTAAGCAGCGGTATTGATAACCTATTGACAGAAGCTTACCTGTTTCTACTGATGTGTCGTACATCAATTTTGCTTCTTTATATGTTGCAGCCATCGGCTTTTCGCACAGAACATGCTTACCTGCTTTTAATGCGTCTACTGTAATCGGTGAATGTGAGCGGTTTGGTGTGCAGACATGAATTACCTCTATTGATTCATCCTTTAGAAGCTCTTTGTAATCCTTATAGATTTTTGCATTCGGGGCATTAAACAAGTTACGTGTTCTTTCTGCTTTTTCGGGGGTAATGTCGCATAACGCAACAATTTCAGCTTCGGGAATATAGCTTAAGGCTTTTACATACTTTCCCTCAACAATTGCACCGCACCCGATAAAACCAACCTTTACTTTTCTGCTCATAATATATCTCCTTTAAATTACTTCAAATTCTTTTTCCAAATATTGTCCGTCACCGACGGTGATTTTAAATACGCCTTTTTCGATGATTCTGTTTAGATTATAGTCGACAATTGCCAGTTCGTCCATCGGGAGCTTAAAGCTTACTTTTTTTGTTTCTCCCGCTTTTAAAGATACCCGCTCAAATCCTTTAAATTGCTTAACCGGGGTGCCTGTTATGCTTGAAACCATATCCCTGAAATATAATTGAACTACAGATGTCCCATCTTTTTTGCTTTTATTTGATACGTCTACCGATATGCAAATATCTTCTTTATTGTTTGCTTTTACATTCTCGGGGCATAACAGATTTTCAAAACTAAAATCGGAGTAACTAAGACCATAGCCGAACGAATAGAGTGGTTCCTTTGGTAAGTCAATGTATTTTTCTCCATGCCAGCCGGGAAGCTGATTGTAGTATACGGGCACTTGACCTGAATGCTGCGGGAATGAGATAGGCAGTCTGGCTGACGGGTTGATATCGCCGAAGAGAACTCCGGCAACAGCACTGCCGCCGTACATTCCGGGGCAAAATGTCCAAAGAACTGCATCCGCATTTTCTTTTACCCATTTTACCGCCAGCGGTTTGCCCGTAACCCCGACAACAATCAGCTTATACCCGGCTTCTTTAATCACTTCGAGCATTTTTTGCTGTGCGTAGGGCAGGTCCAAATCTGCTCTGTCTCTTTCTTCGCCGTTAAAGGTCGGGTCATCGCCTATGACAGCTATTACAACATCTGCTCCTTCGCAGTCCTTGAGTATTTTTTCCAAATTCGGAGTAGTCGGCTGCTCTCCTGCTTCGCATGTTGAATCTGTACTTGAATCCTCTGCGGCTCTTTGAATGCTTTGGACATCCTGCGGGTCGGGTGCACTTTGACGGGAATATTTTGATACAGGACCGTCCCATTGCGTTAATGCGGCTTTTATTCCGCTGTCTTTTGCAATGGTATTTATCCCATCCCATATTGAAATGTTCACGGATTCCGGAACCTTTGTAAAGTCCGGCAGTGGATGTGTATAAAATGTCCAGTCACCGTACTGTGACGATATATTGTCTGCGTTTGGTCCCACAACCGCAAGCTTTTTGATATCTCTTGACAATGGCAGAACATTATTTTTATTTTCAAGCATTATAACGGTTTGATTTGTGAATTCGGAGTTGATTTTTAAATGCTCTTCACATGCCATTTTTGACGCTTTTTTATGGTTAAACTGTGACCTCTTTTCACCGAATAAACCCATTTCAAGCTTTACCGACAATACTCTCAAAGCTGCCTCGTCTATTCGGGCTTCATCCAGTTCACCGCTTTCGACCATTGAAATTGCAGCTTCGTAAAAACTCGGTGTGCTCATTATCATATCATTTCCGGCTTCTATTGCCGTTTTTGCCGCATGCCGCATATCCGGTGAGAAAAACTGCTGCCAGAACAGGCGTCCGGCGTTATCCCAGTCGGTTATGACAAAGCCTTCAAATCCCATGATATTACGAAGCAAATCATGCAAAATCCATCTGTTTGCAGTACACGGGAGTCCGTCTATCGTATGATATGCCGTCATTATTGATTTACAACCTGCGTCGATAACTTTTTTAAACGGCGGTGCAAAGGTTTCCAGCACTTTACGGTTTGTAATCGGAACATCGTATGAATCACGCCCGCCTGTGCTCTCTCCATGTGCAAGATAGTGCTTGGCACACGCTAATACACCCGTATCCTGACGCATTTCACCGTCACCCTGATATCCCTTGACCATTGCCGCTGCAAGCTCTCCCGACAGGTACGGGTCTTCGCCGAAGGTCTCGTCAACTCTTCCCCATCTGGTATCCCTGCCGAGACATAAAACCGGCGAAAATACCATATGCAAAGCATCCTCCGTCACTTCGACTGCGGATACCTCGCCCGCTCGCTGCACCATTTCAGGATTAAAAGCCGCAGCCATGCCCAACTGACACGGAAATACCGTTGCAGCAGGATTCATGGCATGCCCTCTTACGCAGTCGATTCCAAAAAGCAATGGAATCTTATGCCTTGTTTCCATCGTTTTATCCTGAAATCTCTGAGCCTCGCTGCCCATAACATGTAAAAGCGAGCCAATTCCCCTGTCTATCCACATTACTCTTTCTTCTTCACTCAAATGTGCGTAGGACAACTGCATTATTTGAGCGACCTTTTCAGGCAATGTCATTTGTGAGAGCAGCTCGTTTGCTTTTTCTTTAATTTGATTTTGATTCATTGAGTCAAACTCCTTTTGTCAGTGTAAAAAATATATCATGCTTAAAGCCCATGAGTCAATTAATTTTGCATGTATTCCAATCTTATGATAAGATACTATCCGGAGGGTTGCTTATGCGTAATATCGGTAAGCCTGATTGGGAAAACCTTGATGTAATTTCACGCAATAAAGAAGATGGTCATACGCTTGCGTATGTCTATAATGAGGAGCAGCAGGCTATTGATTTTTCGCCGCCTCCTCTTTTTATGTCTCTTGAAGGCACTTGGAAGTTTAAGCACAGTCGGGGTGATAAACTGCCAAATGGTTTTGCCGACCCCGGAGCAATTGAAATGTCATGGGATGATATAACCGTACCGGTGGTTTGGCAGCTTCAAAGCTTTGGAAAGCCGTATTATTATGCCAACTCATACCCCCAGGCTATTGATACAAGACTGAATCATATTCCGAACATAAGCCGCGAGTTGCAGGAAATCGGGATTTACCGCAGACGTTTTACTGTCCCCGAAAGTTTTATAGGACACGAGGTGTATCTGCATTTCGGTGCAGCAAAAGCTGCTATAGAAGTATACTTAAACGGAGAGTATGTCGGGTATTCTCAGGGGTCAATGACTCCGCACGAGTTTAATATAAGCCGCTTTCTTCGGGAGGGTGAAAACCAAATTACTGTTGTTGTATGGCGATATTCTGACGGCACATATCTTGAAGACCAGGATATGTGGTTTTTCAGCGGTCTCTATCGCTCTGTATATCTTTATGCCGAACCTGTTACGACAGTGCGTGATTTTTATATGCAAGCGGAATTTGATTCTGAGCTAAGGAATGCACTTGTAGATTTAACTGTAACTGTAGAAAACAGGCGGGAGCCTGTTACGGTGAAAGTTCGTGCATCAATCCCCTCATTAAATTTGGTGCTGGGAGAACAGGAAGCAACAATTTCAGGCAGTGTGGAGCTGCATATTAAAGCAACTGTAAACAACCCACTTAAATGGAGCCATGAGTCACCAAATCTTTATACTGTACTTATTGAGTGGGAGAGCGATGAAGGGGTATGGTATAAGGCTTTTCGTTTTGGATTTAAAAAGGTTGAAATCAAAGGCAATATCCTTATGCTAAACGGCAAGCGTCTGATTCTTCGCGGGGTAAACCGCCATGATTATGACCCCGATACAGGTTGGACACTGACACCCGAGCGTTATCATCAGGACTTGAAGCTGATGAAGCAGCTTAATATCAATGCCATTCGCACATCTCATTACCCCAACAATCCCCTCTTGTATCATTTATGTGACGAATACGGTATTTTGGTTATGGATGAAGCCGATGTTGAAAGCCACGGTGCACGACAAAAGCTGCCCGGTTCAGATTTGCGTTGGGAGAAGCACTGCGTTGACAGAGTGCAACGGATGGTTCTTCGTGACCGTAATCATCCCTGTATCATTTTTTGGAGTATCGGGAATGAAGCGGGCAAGGGTGATAACTTCACCCGAATGTATAAAACAATAAAAGAGCTTGATAACACTCGTCCCATTCATTATGAGGGCAGCCACAGCAGAAAATGCACCGATGTTATCAGCAGGATGTATCCCACGGAAGAAACCTTCCGCAGCTTGTGCGAAAAGAAGCCGCTCAAGGCGGCAAGCAATCCGTTTGTGCGTCTTGCTATGGATGACAAGCTCGTTAGCGAAAACATGTATAAAAATGCACCGGTGCTGCTTTGTGAGTATGCACATTGCATGGAAAACAGTCTGGGTAATTTTTATAAGTATATTGACGGCTTTGAGGGCTATCAACATATGTGCGGCGGTTTTATTTGGGATTTTGTTGACCAGGCTATACGCAAAGCAGGTAAAGCAGTCAGAGCATCGGGAGATGAATGGCTCTACGGGGATGACTTCAAAGAGATATACAGCAAAGCCGGTTTCAAGAAAAAAATGCTGACCGGCGGAAACGGTATTTTCTGTGCAAATGGTATAGTTGCTGCCGACAGAACACCGCATCCGGCGGCGTTTGAGGTAAAAAAGGGTTATCAGGTTTTGCATGTTGTGCCCACAGATGTTGAGCTTAATGTTTTTAGGGTATTAAATAACCAAATGTTTTCCGACCTCTCGGCATACCGGCTTTTATGGAAGGTTGAGCGTAACGGAGAGGCGGTTATGAGCGGAGAAATTCCGGCGGAGGCATTTAAGGCGACTCAGGCTTGCGGCGGTACATCGCTTTTCCAACTCGATGAGGTTCGTCTTGACGCACTGAGGCTTGATGATGTCAGCCAATCCCGAGGTGTCGGAGAATACTCGATTATTTTCAGCTTCATTTTGGAAAACGATACTTTATGGGAATATGCAGGTTATGAGCAGGCATTCAGCCAGATTATGTTTCCGTCTGAAGGCTTTGATACCTCCGAAGCAGCAGTAAATCCCGAGTGCTCATTAAAAGCAAAGCAAAAGGATGATGAGCTTACAGTTTCGGGTGATGGCTTTAAATATGTTTTCAGTAACGGTTTGTTATCTTCCATCAAGATTAAAGGAGATGAACTGTTGCATAAGCCTGTAGCTCCTAATCTTTGGCGTGCTCCGACTGATAACGATAATAGCTTCGGAAACTTTTTTGAGCCTGCAAAAAAGAGAACAACTGCGGGCAGGTGGAAAAGGGCAAGCTTAAAGCAAGAACCAAAGTACTGGCATAAGCGGGATATAGCAGATGGTATTTCAGTTATATCCGAATGGAAGCATCCGTTATGTAGAAAACTTAGTGTTATTTACAATATTAAAGCAAACGGAAACATATCAATTGATATGACTATGCAGCCGAAAAAAATCAATGCCATACGTGTCGGCTTATGCTTTGAATTAGCACATGACAATGCCGGAAACGCTGACAATGAAAATGTTTTTGACTTTGAGATTAATACATATCCCGGTTTTAAGAATATCACCTGGTTTGGCAGAGGTCCTCATGAGTGTTATCCCGACAGAAAAAGAAGTGCCCGTATTACGAAGCACTCGGCAGCGGTTAAGGATATGGAGCACCGTTATATTCGCCCGCAGGAAAACGGTACAAGATGTGATGTAAGGTGGCTGACCATATCATCAGACAAGCACTCGATTACTGTAAAGGACCAAAGCGGCGACGGTTTGCTTTTCTCTGCATGGCACTACGACCAGCAGCATTTGGATGCGGCAACCCACGATTATCTGCTTGTCAGAGAGCTTTTCACAACCCTAAACATAGACTCCGCTATGTGCGGCATAGGCGGAGACCTCCCCGGCATAGCAGCTCTCCACAAAGAATTCAAACTCCCCGCAAACCGCGAATATAAGCTGAAAATCGGGCTCGAAATTGAGCAAAGCAGAGGGTAAGTCCCCTGCTTTACATTCGTTCGGGTGCGGTTATTTTTAGTATTTCGAGGCTGGTTTTTATTACATGGCGGGTTGTGTCGGCTAGGAACAAGCGAGCTAGGAGCAGGTCGGCGGGTTCGCCTTTTATTCGGCAGGCGTTGTAGAACTTGTGGAATCTTGCTGCGAGTTCCACTACGTATTTGTTTATTCGTGAAGGGTCGTAGTCATGTGCTGCGGATTTTACTTCCTCGGGGAGCAGTGCAATTTGTTTAATCAGCTCCTGTTCAGCCTCTGAGTTTAGAAGCTCGGGGGTTATTTCGCTGTACTTCGGTACTTTAAAACCATCCTCTGCAAGATTTGCAATAAGGCTGCAAATTCGGGCATGTGCGTATTGTACGTAATAAACGGGGTTTTCGCTGTCCTGTCTTATTGCAAGCCCTATGTCAAACTCCAAGTGACTGTCAGGTCTGGTGTTAAAGAAAAATCTGCAGGCATCTGTTGATATTTCGTCAAGTAAATCACTTAATGTCAACGCTTTACCTGTACGCTTTGAAACCTTAATTACCTCACCGTCTCTCATAATCCGAACCATTTGCATTAGCAAAAAGTGCAGCTTTGTGCAGTCGACGCCCAGTGCTTTGCTGAGCTCGGGAGATGATAAAGTCGTCATTAATCGTCTTGCGTGTCCGTGATGGTCGGCACCCCATATTTCTATTGCTTTATCGAAGCCGCGTTCCAGCTTATTTCTATGATACGCTATGTCCATCGCATAATAGGTGTTAAAACCGTTTGATTTCCTGATTACCTCGTCTTTTTCACCGCCTAAATCGGTGTTACGAAGCCACAATGCCCCATCCTTTTCATAAAGCAAGCCGCTTTTATCCAGCAATTCAACGGTTTCAGTTACATATCCGCTTTTGTGCATTTTGTTTTCGCTGAACCATTCGTCAAAATAAATTCTATAGCGGTTCAGGTGCTCTTCCATAAGTGCGGTATTGTGCGGTATGCCAAACGCAATAAGTTTCTCGATACGCTCCTGCTCCGGCAGTTTCTGTAATGATTTTCCTTCTGCATCATATACCATTTTTGCGAGTTCTTTTATATCATCTCCATGGTAGCCGTCTTCGGGAAAATCATAATTTTCTTTTCCGACGCAAAGCTGCATATATCGGGCATCTATCGACTTGCCGAATAAATCGACTTGATTTCCTGCGTCATTTAACAGAAATTCCCGCCACACATCATATCCGGCTTTTTCCAAAACTGAAGCAAGGGTGTCGCCGAGAGCACCGCCTCTTGCGTTTCCTATTGTCATAGGACCTGTCGGGTTTGCCGATACAAATTCGACCATCACCCGCTGACCTTTACCGATTTCAACCGCACCGTAATCATCACCGGCAGCTTCTACGGTTTTTAGTACACCACTGAACCAATTTTCCGACAGATTAAAATTAATGAATCCGGGTCCTGCAATTGATACCGATTTGAAAAATGTCTCTTCAAGCTCAATAAACTCTACAATTGCTTCTGCTATTTTTCTCGGAGCGAGCTTTAGTTCCTTTGCTGCCGCCATTGCATGAGTTGCCGCATAGTCACCGTGTGATGACTCACGCGGTATTTCCACCGAGCCTGAAAGTTTCGCACCATCGGGAAGAATCCCGGCGGTGCGTGCTTTTATGCATGCTTCATTAATAAGCTGATCTATTTGATTTTTTGCATTTTCAACAAGATTCATTGCGGGCAGCTCCGAATGTTAATTTTAAACAGGTTTTGGCTGACGGCTATATTATCTACCTCAATGTCATAACGTATTTCAAGGTTTCCACCGTCGTCGTTCATGTTGTTAACAATGCTATGAGTATCGATACCAAGCATAACTGAACCAAATGGTGTGTCATACAGAAAATGATGCTTTTGATTCTCGGAGAATATCATATCGCCGCTAAGACCGTCGCCTCTTTTTAAGACAACGCGGTCATTTTCAACGTCAAATGTGGTCAGCATACCGTCTTGTCCGGTCAGTGTGCTTTCAACATAGCTAAACGTTGCTAATCCACCATCTTGCAGATATTCACCATCCGTCATAAGTTCAAATGCGTCATCATCGCTTGTTGCAAAGACAGGTAAGCCCTTAATCGATATCATAACTTTTTTTGTGTCTTTCATATTACTTCTCCAATTACTTCTATTCCAGTGTTATCTGCTCGACCTTGCCGATTACATCTGAATCGAGATATTTTGATGCAAGGTTTGAAAATCCCTGTATGCTGTCCGTAACATAGTACCTTATATTTCCTTTTTCTTCACTTTTACGCAGCAGGTCTTTTTGCTCGAGGTCATTTGCAACCTGTTTTGCAGTTTCCGCTCCGGAATCTATAAGTGTAACATCCTTGCCCATTGTCTCGGAAATAACCTCACGCAGGAGCGGATAATGTGTACACCCCATAATAAGTGTGTCTACTCCGGCAGTACGCAACTGACTAAGATATCGCTCTGCAACGCTTTTTGCTGTTATATCAGAACCGTTAATCCATCCCTCTTCAACAAGCGGTACAAACAGCGGGCATGGTACAGAGTGTACTGTCAGCTTGGTGCTGATACCCTTTATTGCTGCTTCATAAGCTCCGCTTCTGATAGTGGCTGCTGTTCCGATAACACCTATTATTCCGTTTTTTGTTGTAGCCGCAGCCGTTTTCGCTGGAGTGTTAACAACCTCGTAGATATTCATGCTATATTCAGATTTAAGCGGCTCAAGAGCTACCGAGCAAACTGTATTGCAAGCAATAACCATTGCTTTTATGTTAAATCCTGCAAGAAACGCTGCATCCTGCATTGCATACTTTTCAATAGTTTCTTTTGAGCGTGAGCCATATGGTACTCTGCCTGTATCTCCAAGATAGATTATATCTTCAAACGGCAAATATTCCGCAAGCTTCTTTATAACTGTAAGTCCGCCAAGCCCCGAGTCAAAGACTCCAATCGGTCTGTTATCCATAGCAGTTCCTTATCCGATAATTGTCCTTTGTACTATATGGTATATTTCTGAATTTTACAAGTAAATAATTTGTTAAATCTATGGTAAAGCATTATTAATACTTGCCTATTTCCATATTTTTTAATAGAATGAAATTAGTCTTATTTTTATTACGAAAGGAGGCATCTTATGTTAGAGGGTATTTTTGAAACTCCTGCTTATATGCAAAACAGAGAGTTATCATGGCTTAAATTTAATGAACGGGTATTACTTGAAGCAAACCGTACGGAAATGCCTTTACTTGAAAGATTAAAATTTATATCGATTTTCACTAGCAATTTAGACGAATTTTTCATGATTCGCGTTGGTTCACTTGCGGATTCAATGCTCCTTGGCAGTAAGCTCAGTGACAATAAGACAGGAATGTCAGCCAAGGAACAGCTCGACGAGATTTATCGTGTTATAACTCCCCTGTATGTGCTTGTCGGTCATGCTTTTTCTTCTGTTATGCAAGGGCTTTCAAAGCATGGAATAGAGTTTGTCAAGATACGCGATTTGACCGGCAGTGAGCTAAAAACCATGAAAAACCATTTTATACATAATGTTATGCCTCTTCTTTCACCATCTATAATAGACAGTAAGCACCCGTTCCCTCATATTAATAATAAGCAATTGCATATTGCCGTCACTTTGGAAAAGAAAAAAGGTACGACATTCGGTCTGATTGCAGTTCCCGCAGAGCTTGAAAGGCTTATCCCCATTGATAGTAAGGGATGGCGGTTTGTTCTTATTGAAGACCTTATTTTACATTTTTCCGACCTTGTATTCGGCACATACAGAATTCTTGAAAGATGCGTACTTGCAGTAACAAGAAATGCGGATTTCGGTACCGAAGAGGAAGCTCTTGACGAGGATATTGATTTTCGTCAGCATATGAAGGCACTACTTAAAAAGCGTCAGAGACTTGCACCCGTCCGGCTTGAGCTTGACGACCCGATAAGCCCTGAAATGCTGGACTTTTTATGCTCAAGGTTATTAATAGAGCCATCTCAGGTTTATTATTCATCTGCACCTCTTGATTTATCATTTTGCTTTACTTTCAGTCGTTATCTTGACAAAGAAACAACTGAGCGACTGGTTTGGCAGGTGCATACCCCTGTTAATCCGCTGCCGCCGTCGGAGAGACGTAATATGATGAGGCTGGTATCGGAAAATGATATGTTATTTTCTTTCCCATACGAAAGTATCGTACCGTTTTTATCACTAATTCGTCATGCTGCGGAGGATGCAACAGTTTTGTCAATAAAAATCACTGTTTATCGCTTGGATGCACAATCTAAGCTCGCCGAGTCATTAATTTTAGCGGCAGAAAACGGCAAGGAAGTAATAGTTTTAATGGAGCTGCGAGCCCGCTTTGATGAGAGCAATAATATTGAATGGGCAAGCAGATTCGAGGAAGCGGGCTGCCGCATAATCTATGGTCTTGTCGGCTATAAATGTCACTCGAAATTATGCCTGATTACAAGAAAAGAAGCAGGAAAGCTATCATATATTACTCAAGTCGGAACAGGTAATTATAATGAAAAGACCGCAAAGCTTTATACCGACCTCTCTCTGATTACATCAAATCAGGAAATTGGACGTGACGCTGCAGCGTTTTTCAGTAATATGCTGATTGGTAATCTTGAAGGTGAATATACACATTTATGGGTTGCACCCAATGGATTTAAAAGTAATGTTATAAAAGCAATTGAAGGTCAGCGGCAGAAAGCTCTAAACGGCGAACGCGGGAAGATTATTATTAAGTGTAACTCGCTGACAGATAAAGAGATAATTGAAAAACTGGTAGAAGCCGGAGACAGCGGTGTAGAAATCAATATGAATATAAGAGGAATTTGCTGCTTAGTACCGCAATTGCCGTCTGTTACTGATAATATCAAGGTTTTTAGTATAGTTGGTAAGTTTCTTGAACATACGCGTATCTTCTGCTTTGGTGAAGGCTTGGATGCAGATATTTATATCTCCTCGGCAGACCTTATGACACGCAATACACAAAGAAGAGTTGAGATTGCCTGCCCGATTCTCGACCCTGATATTAAGGACAGAGTCCTATGGATGCTTGATATTATGTTCAAGGATGATACAAATGCATGGGATTTATTCTCGGATGGACGATATATACTCAGAGATCCTGCTGACCCTGATAATCCACTAAATTCACAGGAATTTTTTACTAATGAGGCGAAATCAAGAGCAGCTTTAATTTCTGAAGAAAACAAAGCAATCGTCTACAGTGCAAGGAATACATCGGTCTTTTCCAAGTTAGGAAAGCTGTTTAAAAGACGTTAGTCATTGTTTTCCTTACTTTGCTTACATGTTTCCGAGAAACACATTTTTAAGATACTTTTTTGCGATTTCATAAAGTCTGTGCATTAACTCCGGAGGGGTCGGTTCTCTTCCGGAGTATTTATATCGTGGAAAAAATCTGGAAAGGTGATACGGAATTTCCGGATTAATGTCTGAAAGCCACTTTGCTATTTCCTCGATGTCGTTTTCATTTTCATTTTCGATCACCAGGGTTGTTACTTCAACATGGCACGTTTTGGCAGCACTTGTAATTGTGTTTTTTATCGGCTCTAGTGTTCCGCCGAGCTTTTTGTATGTTCTGTCGTTATATGCTTTGATATCAATGTTTAGTGCGTCTATATACGGAAGAAGTTCGTTTAGCGGCTCTCTATTTATATAACCATTTGTAACCAATATGTTCATGAGACCGTTATTTCTAATCAGTCTTGAGCAGTCCTTTACAAACTCATATCCTATCAGCGGTTCATTGTAAGTGTATGCAATACCAAGGTTTTTGTCGCTAACAGCTAACTCAGCAACCTCACTGACAAGAGAAGGGGTAAAAAGATCAGTTTTAATTCCGTCATATTCCAAAGAAATATTATAGTTTTGGCAAAATTGACAGCTCAAATTGCATCCAATGCTCCCAATTGATACTATCTTATTCCCGGGATGAAACATATAAAGCGGCTTTTTCTCAATTGGGTCAAGGGCTATGGAGGTTACACAGCCGTAGCTTGTTGCAATTAGTGCTCCGTTATTGTTCTTACGTACTCTGCATTTACCTGCTTTTCCTTCATTAATAATGCAGTAATGCGGACAAAGTCCGCATTTTACATTGTTATCTCCTGTTTTTTCCCAGTATTCTGCTATATGCTCACTCATGTCTGGTTACCTCAAAGCGTTCGAGCTTTATAGCCTCACCGCTTGCAATGCCTGCTTTTCTGCTCGCAATATCTATCTGCTCTTCAACGGTATCTACCCCATCTAAGTTAGGAAGCAATAATCCTCGTTTCATTCCGCTGGTTACAATAACACCATAACGTTTGACATCGAGCTGCTCAGGACTGGAAATGGGTTCCGGAGCGGATAATATATCAACCTTATAGACTAAATAAGGTAACTCTTCTGCTGTAACCGGACTAAAACGATTGTCAGACAATCCGGCAGAAATTGCGTTTTGAATTATCTCATTTGCGATACAATCAGTTGACGGTGATATGGTTCCGATACAGCCACGGAGACGACCATTTTTATGTATCGACACAAATGCACCTGCACGACTGCTTAGCAGCTCGCTCGTCAGACCATTGGGAGTACTTAACATTTCTCCCGTCTCTATAATATGTTCTAGTGACCTCCTAGCTAGTTCCTGATATTCGTCTTCATTGTCTCTTTTCGTTTGTGACTCCTTTAATGTTACCTCAATAAACTGCTCCAGAATGTTTCTTTTTTCATTTTTTTCACCCGGAGTGAATGAGGCAACAGCATAGCCGACTCCAAACGGACCTTCATAAGAATATAATTTTGAATTCACATCCAGCTTGTCAAAACACCCTGCCATTATCATCAAGGAATTATACCCGCACTCCCCTGCTCTTTCTCTTATGCTCTCCGGAATTTTAAATAATGACAGAAAATCACTATTTTTGATTGCATTTAATACAAGGTCATCAAATTCTTGCCCTTCAGGAGTAAAGCCGTATGGAGCATCCTCCTGCAGCTTATGAGATAAATCAGATGAAGCAATCACTACTGCTTTTTTATCCAAAGACTCGCAAGCCTTTGCAATTACTTGCCCTAGCATGTAATGCTCACTTGCCGACATGCCTGATTGTGATATACGGACTGCTTTATAGCCGCTATATCGCTTGTTAATAAACCACATAGGTACAGTAACCCCATGATCAACCTTTATATCCCTCTCCCCTTGCGTACCTGCAGGGATGTTATTATATTCAGCTATACGCGAAATTTCGGTGACAAGCTCTTCATTATAATCAATTTCAAACGTGACTCCCGGAGCTCCGAATCGAGCCAAGTCACCTGTTGCTTTTTCACCTGGTGAAATATGAAAGTAGTCAGAATATACCGTACTATGCGGTGTTATAAAAATTATAGTATCAGGTGCAAGCTCAGCAATTTCAACAGCTACGGCATCCATCGCCTTAAGCGTGTCTGGGATTCCATTACTTTCCTTACCCCTGCCCACATCAGGCACTGCAAGTGGCGGATGAGGCAGCGTATAAGCTTTGATAATAGACATAAAATCACCTCTTTTGTAATAATTCTACTTTAGTATGTCGTTTTTATCAAGAATATTGTGTGTTACCTCTTTAATAATATCAGATTTTTCTTGACTTTACAGACAAGTTTGATTAGTATAATTTTTAAGAATTTGCTCCGTTTATTTAGGAGGTATTTAAGTGGAAGTTGCAAAGGTTACAAGTAAAGGACAAATAACTATCCCCATATCAATTCGTCGTAAGCTCGAAATAAATGAAGGGGACAAGGTTTTGTTTATCTATAAGCCCGAAGGTGTTATGATGGTTAACCCCAACACCATGCAGGGTGGTGCAGACGGTGATGTTGTCGAAGCCGCAGAGACGGAAATGGCAGCCGAAGCAGTAGCAGCTGTTAAAGAGAGAGAAGCAAAAAAAGCGCCAAAGCCAACGGTTATAGTAGCTGCAGACCCGGAGACCGCAAATTATGAGTCAGCTATATCTTCAGAAGCAACGGTTACAAAGAATCTGACACCAAGACCTGTTCCGCCGCCGGCTCCGGATGAGCCTGAAAAGCCGGATAAACACGTCGGAGGGTTAAATCTCGGTTCATTACTCGATGACATTCGCTCAATAGGTTCAAACATCTGATAAATATGTAGTTTTAAGGGAGTCGTAAGACTCCCTTTTTTATGCTTTTAGTTTATGCTGCTCGTTCTAGTGCAGATGTTATACCCAAATGCTTCCGAAGAATCGGAAATGGTGCCGGTCCGAAGTCGAGGAAGGAGCGATGAAATTCCAATAAATCAAAGCTATATCCCTCCATGTAACGTGTATCTTCCATCAATTCCACAAACTCTATAAAGCCCAGAGAATACATCACAGAGTTTAAAGGAATCCCCGTTACTCTGTCGTAAATATTGTTTACGCTCTCCGTCGATGTAATGTTATATTCAGATAAATAGTTTCTAACATCATCGTAGCTCCAGCCCAACAGATTAACACCTAAATCTATATGGCTTATCAGAAGTATGTCAAAGAAGCGTATTTCCCACATTAAATTAGCCTCCATGGGATCCTCAAGTGCAAAGAAATAGCTGCTCATCTCGGCGTAAGTCGCCCAGCCTTCTGTATATCCGCTGCTGGAGAGAGCCATTCGTACGGGATGCGGTGATTGCTGCAGGAAATAAACTGTTTGATACATGTGCCCGGGATAGCTTTCATGTGCCAGCACAGTGTACAAAAACAGATTATCTCCAAGGGATGCAGGATTTATGTATATAACATTTTCATTGTATCTGTCAATTGCAGGTACAAGATAAAATGCCGGACTCATATGCTCCTGCAGGCTTTCATGAACCTCTGATACCTCAAGACCTGTACTCCTTATGGGCGGAAAATACTCTGCTATATGCTTTTGCAGCTCAGCAATGTAAGATTTCGGGGTTCCGTCATCCAAATTACCGAGCAAGCCTTCAGCGAACCTATCAAACATTTGATGATCGCCGTATAACGCATTCATAATACTCATCCAAGTATCTTCCATCCACTTTGCATACAAGGAATCTAATTCCTGTGCGGTTTTATCAGAGCCGATTCTTGTACGTAGTAAAGCATGTGCGTATTCATCACCATATGGTAAACCTGCAAGTCCGCCGGTATTTACACCATTTCCACGCAGCTCTTTCATCGCGGCAAGCAGTGTGTCATATGCAGCCAGTACGTTATTTAGTACAAGCTCCTTATTTCTCTCTTTATATTCCGCTCGTTTTTCCTCGCTAAGACCGGGGAAACTATCAATTTTATCATCAATAACCGTAATCAGCAGGTTATCCTCACGGTTTTCCAGATAGCTTTCAATATGCTCACATATGCTGTCAACATTGGCATTACTAAGGAAGAAGCCGCGTCTTGAACGCTCCCGTTCAAATTCAATCATATCGTTAAAATAGCGTTGTGTATCACTTATTAAGTCAAGATATCGCTCAATATCATCTGCTGTATAAAAATTAAACTCTGCAAGAAGCACGGGAAACTGCACCTGGAAGCCTATCAGAGGGCGTATATAACCGGTGTAGTAGTTAAAGTCGTCTTCTCTTTCAAACACCCTTGATATCTCGATATTACGCCGTAATATGTCATATACAACCTGCTGGTCACTTCGCAGCTCGGCGTATACAACCGTATTAAGACGGTCTTCTGTTTCCTGAGTTTCTTCTTTTGATTCTCTGATTCTCTCGGGTGTGGCAGTGTCACCAAATGTTGACTCAGGTCTTTCAATACCTATTCTTTCAGGGTCTGCAAGGTAATAATTCATTGAAAGTGCATCACTTGAAACCCACTCGGCAAAAATCTCATCCATTAGAAGATCAAAGCTTTCCTCTGATGTTAAAACTATATTCTCATCATTTCCATTATTATCTCTATCAATATCGTCGTTATCACGATTTGCACAGCCACTGAGAACTCCGAGCGTGAAAAGAAGTATAAGCATTATTGATATTGCTCGCATTAGCCTTCGGTTGATTTTCATGATTAATTAGTCCTTATATATAGTGAGGCATCTCCGTCATGGTCTATAATAGTTAATCTGTCTCCGGAAATTGAATATGTAAACTCATACTCCAAGCCCCACATTGTTTCAACTACAAGGTTGCCACCGATTATATATCCTGTGCCAAGCTCGTCATCCTCGACTACGAATAACTCCATTGATCCGTTCATATTATCAGTGATAATCAAACCTTCAGAATCACCGAAAAAGTAAATCCACATTCCACTGTCACGCTTCCATGTGCCAATAAGTGCTGTATCAACATCCTGTCTTTGCGGACTGGGTGTATGTGCGGGCGGGTCTGTCGGTACAGGTGGTGGTGGTTGCGGTTGTGGTGTCTGCACTGGGTCAACAGGTGCAGGTGTTGCAACGACTAAGCCATTATCGCGATCACGGTCTCTTGAGCCTCCTCTGCCGCCTGTGTCCATGTTCTTCCCGATTTCGATTCCTATAAATAATGAGGCTCCCACCAAGACAAGTGCTCCGATAATAAGACCGATTATAAGACCTGTTTTATTCTTTTTCGGTGCACCCGGCTGTTGACTGAATTGCTGCGGGAATTGCCCTTGTGGTTGTCCAAATTGTCCCTGTTGCTGTGGAAATTGACCCTGTGGCTGACCAAATTGATTGAACTGTCCGGGTTGCTGTTGGAACTGACCCGGTTGTTGACCGAACTGTCCTTGTTGCGGTGGGAACTGACCCTGCGGTTGTTGACCGAATTGTCCCGGTTGTTGACCGAATTGACCTTGCGGTTGTCCAAATTGACCGGGCTGCTGATTGAATTGTTCCGGCTGTTGAACAAACTGCTCAGGTGGAGTAATTTGAACCGGTACAATTTGTTCCTCGGACGCTTGATTTTCAGGCGTTTGTTCTTGCGGCTCTGTTATCGGCTCTTGCGACTCTGTTATCGGCTCCGCTGATTCCTGAGTATCCTGAGGCGTTGCCTCTGCAGGCTCAGCTTCAATCTTTGTGCCGCAACCCGTGCAAAACGCTGCATCACTTCTTAGCTCACTACCACAATTTTTACAAATCATATTTAACCCCTTTATTATTAAAACTAAATTAATTCAATCAAACTAGGTTGTCTCTATCAGACCATAATCTCCCTGTTTTCTTTTGTAAACTATGGAAAATACATCGTCTTTATTTTGGTTTTTAAACACAAAGAACTCATGCTCAAGTAAATTCATTTGCAAAACTGCTTCTTCCGGTGTCATCGGCTTTACGGGGAACATTTTTGTTCTGACAATCTTAAATTCTTGAGGCTCATCTTCATCACTGTCATCAAGTGCAATAACAGGTTCTTTTTCTCTCTCGAGCGAGCCTGCACGAATACGCTTGCCAAGCTTTGTTTTATTCTTTCTAATCTGCCGTTCAATCGCTGCAACTGCAGAATCAATTGAAGCAAACATGTCGTTTGTTGTGTCCGCAACACGATAGTATATGCCGTCGTTTTTAATGGTTACCTCTGCGATATAACGACCTCGTTCCGCAGCAAATGTTATAAATGCTTCGGACTCTGTCTTAAAGAATCGGTCAAGCTTACCGATTTTTCTCTCTGCATACTCTCTTAGCTCGTCTGTTACCTGGGCTTTTTTGTCTGTAAAACTGAAATTCATTAAAAATCTCTCCTTTTTTACGCTTACTTGCGTCTTTTTATTTTAATACGTGTAATTGTTTTCTTTGGTTCCTCTTCGGGTGGCTCGTCTTCAACAATTTCTTCCGTATAGATTTCCTCGTTACCCGTTTCTGCTTCATCCGTCTCTACTTCAATAGGTTCTTCTTCAAACGATTCCTCTTTACTCATTTCCTCTGTAGCGGTAGTCTCTTCGGTTGCAACAGCGTTAAAAGGTTCGTTTTTTTGTTCATGCAGCTTTTTCAGTTCTTCGCCTAAAGCTTTTAGCTCTCTTTCGGCTTTTTCTTTTGCTGCAATTGCATCATTTCTTTCATCGGCAATTTTTGCAATGTATTTTACTACATCCTCACGGTTAAAGCCTCCGAATATTCTCTTTCGGAAAAACTCCTTTTCGCCCTTCATATGCCTAGTCCTCCTCTTCCTCATCGCCGTTTTGGTTTGCATTGCCCGGGTCGGTTAAATCATCAAGTCCCGGGATATCCTCTAAAGTTAATGAACCGGAGCATCTGACTGTATTGTCTCTATCCCATTTATACATCATGTCTTCCAGGTCATCATCCGTTTTAAGAAACGCATACTCCATTCCCTTAACAACACACATTGCGACATCGATATGGTAGTAATCTCCGTATAATGAAACAATGTTCCATGCATGTACCATATCGTCATAATATCCTAATACAACGAAACAGTCAAAGCCTAATTCATCAGCAATGGCTTTAAATGCCATCGCAAACCCCTCGCCGACAGCACTTCCTCTAAACAGTGCCCCAAATGCCGTTGCTGCCAGATTTTGCGTACCGTGTGCGGGAATTGTTCTTGCTACACCTTCATTAAAGGTTATAGACTCCATGAGCCTGCTTACCAGGGAAAGAAGTATCTCCGACTCAGTGTTTCCAATTGCAAGTCCTGCGTTTCGCTGTATATACTCTGTAAGCAGTTCGCCGAACTGCCGCAGCATATTAAGGTTTTCAGTATACCCGAACTGTATCAGATAAATTCTGTCTATTCCCTCTTCCGGGAAAATTTCAATCGTAACAATCGGAAGCATTACAATTCTGTGCGGATTTTCATAATATGCTTCCCTGACGAGCTCTGTTATATTCTCTTCAGTAACCTGAAGGGCTGAGCGAAATATCGCTTCTCCCCCATACTCACTCATTTTATTAAGCAACTGGGTTTTCATAAACTGTTCAGATGAAACCGTGACTATTGAGTCAAGCTGCTCCTGTGTACGTTTATACTCAATTTCAATGTCAATTTCGTAATGAGTAACTATTCTAGTCGCATTTAATGTCAATTCGGCAACCGCAAATGCACCAATCGGATGCTCATTTAATATTTCATAACGTGCCTGTTCAATTTCTTCCTGTACATCTTCTCCATCATGGTAAAAAAGGAACTGACTGCTTGTTTCATGCTCCATTATAAACCTTAGTATTGCGGCTACAAACTCATTATAATCCGAAACTGTAATTTGCTCTGTCGGGGGACGCAGCGGTGTTGTTATTTGATGCTCGGTTATTGACTCCATATGTCCGTCAAGTAAATTTACACAGCCTGTCAACAAAAAAAAGCATAGTATTAATAAAGGAGCAATTTTTATCACTCTTACTGACGCAGCTTTTTTATTCATCCGGTATTTCATTCTCAACTGTTCCATCGTCCATTTCCAGTGTAAGCTGCTGCTCACCTTTATCTTCGGGCTTTAAAAGTGCTCCCGCTCCCGGAATGCCTCTCACTCTATATCGTGACGGTTCTCTTATAAAGGTATTTTCAAGGAAATCCGCACGCTCCATGATTCTATTTTTCTTAAGCGATATTACTTGAACGCCTTGAGTATTTCGTGTTGTTTTCGGTGCCATAAGAGATGAGCTGAATACGCAAACACGCCCGTCACTTGAATATACTGCAAGCTCTTTATCTTCGTAAAGCGGCAGTACCGTGCAAATGGGGCTTTTGTCCGAGTATGCACCTGTCAGTTTTTTGCGATTGAGTTTTGTTGCGTAGCCCGCAAGCTCTACTCTTGCAGCTTTTCCGTTTTCAAAGAAGAAAATGATATGCCCTTTGTAATCGTCGGGGTCGAGCAGATATATAACATTTTCGCCGTCGTCCATTTCGAGTGCTGTCGGCAGATATGTGCCTAGATTTGAGGCTTTTGTGTCTTCAAAATCTCGTACTCTTGCTTTGTAAACCTGCTGCTTGTCGGTGAAGATAAGAAGCTCGTTTTTATTTTGGGACTCAAAGCTTATGAACTCGCCGTCTGTGTCCTTGTACTTATGCTCTCCGCCCATTCGCAGTGACAGCGGTGTTATTTTCTTAAAGTATCCTTCGCGGGACATGAATATATTGACGGTGTAATCCTCGATATGTTCCTCTGTATCAAAGGTTTCTATCTCGTCCTCGTATACTATTTGAGTGCGGCGTTCCTCACCGTATTTGCTGCAAACTTCTTTTAGCTCTTTGACAATTATTGCATTTATGCGACGGCTTGTTTTGAGTGTATCCTCAAGGTCTGCTATTTCTTTTTCAAGCTGACCTGTTTCATCCGTGCGTTTTAGGATGTATTCTTTATTAATGTTTCTGAGTCTGATTTCGGCGACGTATTCGGCTTGCTTTTCGTCGATTCCGAAGCCAATCATCAGGTTCGGGACAACCTCGGTTTCTTCTTCTGTTGCTCTGATTATTGATATTGCTTTATCGATGTCGAGCAGAATCTTTTGCAATCCTTTTAGCAGGTGGAGCTTTTCTTTCTTTTTTTGCATTTCGCAATAGACTCTGCGTCTTACGCAATCAGCACGCCATGCCGTCCATTCCTCGAGGATTTCCCTTACGCCCATAACTCTGGGCACACCGGCGATAAGAATGTTGAAGTTGCAGGAAAAGCTGTCCATCAGCGGAGTTTGCTTAAATAACCTTGCCATCAGCTTGTCCGGTTCGACGCCGCGTTTGAGCTCTATTGTCAGCTTCAGTCCCGACAAGTCCGTTTCGTCGCGCATGTCGGAGATTTCTTTGAGTTTGTTTGCTTTTACAAGCTCTGCAACCTTGTCGATTATCGCTTCGGCTGTTGTTGAGTACGGGATTTCCGTGACTTCAATCAGGTTTCCTTCCTTGACGTAACGCCATTTTGCCCTGACCTTTACGCTGCCCCGCCCTGTTTCATAAATGGATTCTAGCTCTGCGGCATTGTATATAAGCTCGCCGCCTGTGGGGAAGTCGGGAGCTTTGAGGGTTTGGGTCAGGTCGCACTCATTGTCTGCAATGTATTCTATTGCTGTGCGGCACACCTCGTCAAGATTAAATCCGCAAATATTGCTTGCCATTCCAACGGCTATTCCCGTGTTTGCACTGACAAGCACATTTGGGAATGTTGTCGGCAGCAGTGTCGGCTCTTGCATTGTGCTGTCGTAGTTGTCTGTGTAATCGACGGTGTCCTTGTCGATGTCTCTGAACACCTCGCCGCAAATGGCAGAGAGCTTTGCTTCCGTATATCGCGATGCCGCACATGCCATATCTCTTGAGAAGGTCTTGCCGAAGTTACCTTTGGAGTCGATAAACGGTGTCAAAAGCGCTCCATAGCCTTTTGAGAGCCGCACGAGCGTGTCGTAAATAGCCATATCACCATGCGGATTGAGCCGCATAGTCTGCCCGACGATATTTGCCGACTTTGTCCTCGCACCTGTCATAAGCCCCATTTTATACATGGTATATAGCAGCTTTCTGTGCGACGGCTTAAACCCGTCAATTTCGGGAATTGCACGGGAAATAATGACACTCATGGCATATGGCATATAGTTAAGCTCAAGAGTATCCGTAATAGGCTGCTCGAGCACCTCCGCCCGCAGCCCCTTAACATTAGGGTTTATCCTGGTCTTTTTACTCGCTTCCTGTTTCTTCTTTGGCATTGAATCCTCTTAATTTTTCATTGTGTGAATTGTTCATTTCCCTGCATATTATCTAACATATACACACCGTCGCAGGCCAACGAAAATGCCCCATCCGAACTGATATACGGCTCGGGTTTCGGATTTTCTATGAAATAAATGCAATCATTTAAGTTATCTTGAAACGGTCTGAAATACTCAATCACATTATCACCTAACAGATTTTGCTTTATTTCATAACTATTCGGTGAAAATGCCCATATACCTGTCAACAGCTTTTCTCCAACCTTTAATCCGGGTATTTGAAATAAATAACCTGATGTTGTACCATTGTAGCTGCCAATTGTTATTTCTGTTCTAGGCAGTTTATCTAAATTAAACCATTCATATACTTCTCTGTTTATTACTGTAAGATATGCACCAGTATCATAAACAAATCTAATTGTGTCAGTTTCTGTGCTTCCCTTGCAAACAACATTAAGCTTTATATAAGCATGGCTGTTAACTCGTTTATACGGAACTCTGGTCTTAATATCGATTGTAAGTGTTTGCATTTTCACCAACCATTTCAACAGTGCCTACATTACCAAAGAAATTAACAAATCCGGGTGTATTATCATAATTCATGTCGTTACTCATTCGTGGCGAGTATTTAGGGTTCTTGAACTCATCATAAAAACCATCTGCTTGTCCTTCAAACTCACTGTCCGCTTCAGCAACCGGAATACCACCAATTACCTCATTATATTCAGAATACTTACAGTTAGTAACCAACACCCATTTCCCTGCAAACGTTTTTTCAATATCCTCTATTTTCATATAACTAGGGTTTTTTAGTAATTTTCGCATTATTTTCACCTCGCTCAAAGTGATTTAATTACAGCAAGTGTAACATAATTGGCAAAAAATGTCTACTTTACCTCTGAAAAAGAGGTTTTTTTGAAAATATTTTTTGTCGCTGTTGTTTCGGTGTTGTTGTGGTGTATTTTTGGTGTTGTCGGTGTGTTATGTTAACTCTGAACGAGTATTTTCAGAGGGAATTTTATGAGAAAAAGCACACAACAATTGAATAAAAAGCTGCTTGACTCATTGAAGAGTAATCTCCCAAGAGGTCAAAATGACCCTTTGGAGAGAAGCATTGCAAATAGGGCATTATTGCGTGTTATGTGTGGCAGTAATTTATGCAATCTCATTAGCAGGGCAATGGCGATGATTTTGGCGTTACTGTTACTCTTTAGCACAGTAGCCGGTCCCCTCTCCGGCAGTATCCGGGGACTTGCAAACGAAACCGAAGGACACAATGAAACCGTCGGGCTTATTGAGCAAATCGACTTAGACCCGACACCCGAACCCCAGCCGCCGCAAGAACCGTCTACAGACACAGGTGATATCGGCAACACAGACTCCGACACATTCGCAGATACAGGTTCAGATGAACAGGGGGGGGGGTCAGCAGACGATAACGATACCCCGGATTCCGATACCAATCCTGCACCCGATTCCGACAATACCGATAATGAAAACACAGACCCCACAGACACAACGCCGCAGGAAAACTCCGAAGAAGAACTGCCCGTCTGTATTTGCGAGGTAATGTGTATAATTTACGTTGACGAGGACGGCATCGAGCTACTGATAAACGATGACTGCCCTGTCTGTTCGGCATTTCTTCCGAATGATTGGACACCGGACGATTTCGACGCCGACGGCAAGCTGCTGGTATGTCAGGCAGAGCCGTTAGAGATAGAGGCGACATTTGCGACTTATGCTGTTCTGCAAGCGGAAACAGAAGCGACAAGCGGAGCTGCTGTTGTTCAGCTTACACAAAACTTATCAGGTGCATCACAACTCACTATTGGGCGTAGCCTTACCCTCGACCTCGCAGGATTTACGCTGACAATCAACGTAAATAGTGCTGCAAATCCAAACGGTATAGATATTACAGCAGGCAGTGTATTTACAATTATTGACAGCAGCAGCCCAAGTACGGGTGTGCTAACTGTTACAAGAGGGAATACAGGAACCAATACTATTGGTTTTGCCGCAGGTATCAACACTACAGGCGCAGAACTAATTATCAAAAGCGGTACGATATCTGCCACAGGTGGTTCGGGTGGTGCAGGTATCGGCGGCGGACAACAAAGTCCGGGCGGAACCGTCACAATAGACGGCGGCACTGTAACTGCCAGAGGTGGTGCTTTAGCCGCAGGCATCGGCGGCGGTGGTGCTGCCAGTCGTGACATATCCGGTGGCTCAAGCGGAACGATAATCATTAATGGCGGAATAATTAATGCTATCGGTACCAGTGATGCCAGTACATTTGCTACCGGCGGGGCAGGTATCGGCGGCGGTCATAGAGCGAATGCCGACAATATTACAATAACCGGCGGTGTGGTCAATATTTCACTCAGTGGTGACTCTTTTGGCTATGTCTATGCTGCGGGAATCGGCGGCGGTGTTGCTGGTTCAGGTGGAATCATTACAATAACCGGCGGTGAAGTCACTATCCCTGTCACAGGCAGAGCGAGCTCGATAGGCATTGGTGGCCGGGAGGGTTCCGAAATCACAATAAAAGGCGATGCAAATGTTATAGTAAACGGTGATGTAGCCATAGGCGACAGCAATGATATTAGTAATATTACTATTGGCGAAAATGCCAATGTTACTGCTAACAAAGAAATGACTTGGAGACCTGGACTAAGAGGAAATAATATAATAGTAACCGGGGGCGTTGTTACAACCGGAAATATTCGCGGAAAAAATATAGACATAAGCAGCGGTGAAGTCACTGCTACTAGCGGTATAAGCGCTTATTATTGGATGAGTGGTCAGCCGGAACGAGTTGGTGGCACTATAAGAATAAGCGGTAATGCAATAGTTACTGCAGTAGGCGATGAAGGTTCAGCCGGAATAGGCGGGACTCATACTGAATGGGATGGTGATGATGACGGGAATATTAAAATAATAATCGAAGGCAACGCAACAGTAACTGCCACCGGTGGCGACAACGGTGCGGGAATCGGCGGCGGATACAACGGTGTGGGCGGAAATATATTAATAAACAGTGGTACGGTAACTGCCACCGGTGGCATCAACGGTGCCGGAATTGGCGGCGGCAGAGAAGGAGACGGCGGTAACATAATAATCGCCGGCGGTACGGTTACTGCAACCGGAGGCAACAATGGTGCAGGCATCGGCGGTGGCAGCGGCCTCAACGGTACAGGTGGCAATATACTCATAACCGGTACACCAATAGTAAGAGCTTCGGGCGGCAGTACTGCTGCACAAGATATCGGAAAAGGTTCAAACATCGGTGCATTAGCAGGAAGCGTATTTGTTATGCTGCCGGAAGGCAACCTGCGAAACAGCACAAATAGTGAGAACATCGGCAACATCGTAACTTTCTCAGCAGCGCCGGTAGCACCAACCGGCATTGTGCAAGCAGATTTACCTGCTCCGTTTAGGACAGGCATTTTTGGCACAGGTACAGTTGATTTATTCACAGGCGGGCTGCCAGCACCAAAAAATATGTCGGTAATCTCAACGCTTTCAACACAAACATTCAAGCTAGATACTTACCCGGACTTAATAAGAACAAGTACAGAACTAATGGACACAGGCGCAACGGTACCGTTTGCACTGCCAACTGTGTTCGTCACCGGCGGTGCGTTCAGTGGTCAAGGTTTCCCCAACCTCGCCGCAGCTTTTGCCGCAATCAGCACAACAGCCGGAACATACGAAATCACCATCCACTCAGACCAGGAGTTAAGCAGCGTTTGTCAAGCCAGAACAAGTCAATACATCACTCTCGCCAGTGCAGGTGGTGTGCATACTGTTAAACGAAGTTCAAGTTATACAGGATTTTTGTTCGATGTAGTTGCTGATTTTACCGATGATGCGAGCTTGACTATAGCAAATATAATCATTGACGGTAACAAGTATGACGGTGGTACAAATCCCGGAGGTATAAACAGTGTAAGCTCACTTGTGCGGATTCAAACGGGTACATCCATATTTATCATGAATAACGGAGCAGTATTGCAAAATAACAGAAGCACTTCCGGTACTTCTGTTGGCGGAGCGGTGTTTCTTAATAACGGAACCTTCATTATGAACGGCGGGGAGATAAAAAATAATGAAGCTACCGCAAGTGGCGGCGGTGTTCATATAAATGCCACCACTGCGTTATTTTACATGAATGGCGGAACTATAAGCAATAACAGCTGCGGTGCAGATTTTAGCGGCGGCGGTGTTAATGCCTTTTTTGGCAGTACTATAGTAGTCGGAGGATTCATCGTTGGCGGAAATGCTGTTATAGCAAATAACACACGCGGTGCAGGAAGCGGTGCAATCCCTAATAACGTTAGCTTACCGAATAACAGATATATAATGATTGGAACAGGCTCAAGCGGAAACGGCGTTCTCGTTCCATCAGCCGGTATGAACATAGGTGTTACAAAATTAACAACCCAAAACAGTGGAGTTTTTGTTCAATTCGATGCAGCTCCAACTCACGCCGATTTATTCTTCCCGGACGATGATGAGTTAATGGTCGATCACTTTAATACTGACCAACTGCGGCTCATCAGAGAATCTGACATCGAAGCAGTAGATTTTATCGTTACGAATAATACCCATACATATAATGGCAATCCGCAAGGTGCTACTGTGGGGTACAGAACCACTGGAGCTACACCGATACCCGATGTCACAAATGCAGGTGGAGTATCGGTATTTTATGAAGGCGCAAGCGGCACCACATACACAAGAAGCGCAGTCGCACCTGTAAATCCAGGTACATATAATATACTCATAAGAACAGCAGGCGGAGCACTTTTCGCTGCCGTGACAAGCGACCTGAATGTAGGTACGCTGACAATTAATCCCATCAGTATCACCACCGCAGCAATAACCGTAACTGCTCCTGTAGCGGGTGCAGTAGCAAATGAAACGGCGGGAGGCACAGGCAACTTTACTCTCGGTCCGGTAGGATGGGGTCCTGCGGCACTTGACCCGGGCAATGTTTTTTCTACCGCTACGGTATACACTGCGACGGTTGTTCTTACTGCAAACACAGGGTATACATTCACAGGAATCGCAACAGGTGTGAACACAAACACAACCATCAACGGACAACCGGCAACTGTCCAAGCAACTCCGGGCAACACTCTTACACTTACTTATACATTTGCTCAGACAGGCTCTACGGTCACTTTCAATTCACTGGGCGGTGGTACTGTTGCACCAATAGCAAATGTGCCGTATAACACAGTGATAGCAGCACCAACCCCACCGACATGGACGGGTTGGAGGTTTGACGGATGGTATAAAGAATCGGCTCTTACAAATGCTTGGTCATTTGGCACAGACAGGGTAACCGCCAATACTACGCTTTATGCAAAATGGGTTGATGATGTACTTCCGACAGTAGAAGTGCAATACAGAAGCAATGGTTTTCGTTCTTTCTTGAACACTGTGTCGTTTGGATTATTTTTCCGCGATGCTGTTAATGTAACCATACAGGGCAAAGATAATGGCTCAGGTGTGGCAGAGGTAGCATATTTCCGTTCGCTGACAGTGATAACAAATCCGGCGACGGATATAGCAGAATCGAGTTGGATTAAAACTACAACCCCGGCTGCACCGGAAAAGCAAGCTGAGTTTAATATAACAGCGACAGATAAACGTATCCTATATACACGTGTAACAGACGTTGCAGGCAACCGGATATTTGCTTATGAAGGTGTCGTTGTATACAACAACAGTGTGACAACAGCAAGCGGAACATTCAATAAAGGTTCTGCAGACAATTTAACTATTACTGTGACAATGCACGGCAATACAGTAAAAGAAAACGGGATTTCAGGTCATAGTATCACCCCTGCAAACTATGATGTGACAGTTGCAAACCAAATAACATTTACAAATGCGTTTCTTATGGGACTTGCAGAAAGTCCAACACCATATGAATTCATAGTCTCATATAATCCTCTCGGCGAAGCAGGCACTGTGCACGCGGACAGCGACACAATGCCAATAGGCACAACAACCATCAGTATAACCATAGGCAAAGCAACACCTGTAATCGACGACCTTGATTTTGAAATACCGTCAACCCATTCATACACAGGCTCGACGCAGGGTATCGGCTCTGTCACAAGCACAAAAGCAATGGGGACGATTTCCGTATTATATGACGGCAATGCAGCATTGCCTGTAAATGCAGGAAATTATGCCGTTTCAGCTCAAATCGCCGGAAATGATAGCTTCAACGAAGCAACGATATCACTCGGTACATATACAATCGCAAAAGCACCGCTTACCGTCTCGAGTGGTACAGTTGGAGCAAAAACCTACGATGGCAGTCAAACGGCTGAAATAACGGGAGTAACTTTCGGCGGATTACGAGGTGTCGAAGCATTGGCAACTCCTGTTGATTTTACAATATCAAGCCCGCAGTTTGATAGTCCGGGCGCAGGAGGCGGCAAAACAGTGACCGCAACAATCGCACTGGTGTCGGATGGACCCGTTTCAAAAAATTATTCGCTTGCAGATGGCAGCTTAATAATCACAGGGCAAACAATAAACAAAGCGCCTATAACAAGTGCAACAATTCTTCTTACTGCACCTGTGAAAGGTCAAACGCCAAGTGGCACAGCAACAGCAACCGGCACAGTGAACTTCTCTGTCGGTACAGTGGCATGGAGCGAAGGAGGCACAGCTCATACAAGTGCTTTTGAAAGCAGCAAAGTATACACTGCAACGGTAACATTAACAGCAGACACAAACTATACTTTCCCTGCCGGTTTCACTACAACGATTAACACAGAACCTGAACCTGCAACTGTATCAGGCAATCCTGGCGATACTGTCACAATTACTTATACATTTGCCCCACTGCCGGATAAAGAAGTGGATTACATTACAATAACCACCCCACCGACGAAACTTGTATATACACACGGAGATGCTTTAGATCTCGCAGGTATTGTCATTACAGTCACATACACCGATTTATCAACAGATACTTTTTCACTAGACGACTTTATAACAAGAGGTATAACGGCAAACCCTGCAAACGGTACTATTCTCAGGCGTAATAACGCCGTACACCATAATGCTCCTGTAGTGATTTCATTTGGTGGTAAGTCAGCTAGTACCGCAAACCTGACGGTCAACCAAAAAGAACTTACCATAAACAATGTAGCAGTTAATAATAAAGCTTATGATGGGACGAATGCAGCGACATTTACAGCAACACCGTCACTGGCGGGTGTAGTTTCGCCCGATGTTGTCGCTTTGACAAACGGTGTTCCCACATTTTCAAGCGTTGGTATCGCAGATAATATAGCAATAAACTTCACCGCATTTTCAATTGACGGCACTGATGCTGCAAGCTATACCCTGACGCAACCGAGCGGAGTAACTGCAAATATCACAACAGGATTTACGCCTGTTAAGCCTGCACATTATACGACCACAACGCTAAATGCGGCGGGCTGGACAAACAGCGATTTTATAATTACGGCAGTATCGGGTTATGAACTCAGTTTGTCAAACACATATCCGGGAACATGGGAAAACAGCTTCACACGTACAGATGAAGCTGGAAGCGGTAGCGTTACATTTTACGTACGCAATACAAACACTGGTGCAATTTCTGTTGTTGTGACAGAGAACTATAAAATTGACAAGACCCCGCCGACAGGTACTCTCAGCTTCAGGGAAAATTCATTTGCATCATTTCTCAACACCATTACATTCGGTTTGTTTTACAAGAACAATGTTGAGTTAATAATCACCGGTACTGATACCTTATCGGATGTTGCTAACAGACAGTATTTGCTTCGTGAAACACCCTTTGCAGACGAACCTGCAGCAATAGCAGCTACAGGCTGGCTTTCGTACAGTGAGTTGCCACGCTCGGTAATATCAAATAATTTCAAGGGTCTTATTTATGCAAGAATTACAGATAACGCAGGCAACATGTCAGTAATTGGCTCTGCCGGGATTGTAAGGTTTACAGACAGTGCAGCAGCTGTTAACAGTACGTTCTACAAGAATTCGGCTACTAACTTGCCTGTCAGTGTGGCAATGAATGGTAATATTGTAAATGGTATTGCAGGACATGGTATAACTGCCGGAGAATACACGGTTGGAGCAAATACTATTACATTTAACAGTGCTTTCCTGAACACACTTGAAGTAAGCAGTACAGCGTATGTATTTACCGTCACATATAGCCCGATGGGTGAAATATGGTCTGCGGGTGTCAATAATAACATAGTAGGTGAAACGGCTATAAGCATAACCGTGGCTCAGGCACCGATTGTTACCCCAAGCCCGACTCCAACCCCAACACCCACACCGGAACTGCCTCCGCCTCCTGTCACATCACCGGGACCGACACCGGGACCGACGCCGGGACCGACGCCATCCGTACAGTCTCCACCACCGACCTCAACCACAACGCCTGGTGAACCTCCGCCGTCATCTACGCTTGCACCCGAAACGGACACTCAGCCGGACAATACCGGCAATGACGGTGCTGATAATGGCGGTGCTGATAATGGCGGTGCACAGCAGTCGGGCAACAACAATGGAAACGGTACAGCTCAGTCGCTGGATAGCCTGTTGGATGTTGAAGTTACTGAAACTATGGAATTTGGCGTTGGAGCAGGAAATATAACAATCCGCATAGACTGTATCGAAAGTGATGACAGCTCTATAGTCGCAATAGAATGTAGTGCAACATTAATTAAATCAGTACTATCTCCCTCGGAACTCGCCCGTGTCGAGGCAGGAGATAATGCTGAAATCAGGCTTACTATCAGACGTATTTACGATGAAATGGATGTTCCCGAAGGTGACAAGGCTCAGATTGAAAAAGCAATTACAACATTCTCAGAGCTTATTGAAGGTTTGCGTTTCGGTAAATACCATACTATAACCAAGCATTACCGCATAAACGGCGGATCATGGACTCCAATCAGGCAGCTTCGCGAGGAAGTCACCTTAACCATTGAAATCCCGGAATATCTGCAACAGACCGGTGCCAAGTTCTATTTACTCCGAGTACATGACGGCAGCACAGAAATGCTCCATGACCAAGGCAATGCTTCCGATACAATAACAATAAAAACAGACCGTTTCTCAACGTATGCACTCGCACTTACATCACCGAGCATTTTTGGCCGCGGTATAACAGAACCCGGCAGTAACATACCAAGCTTTAAAATAGGAAACATGACTGTTTTGTTCTTTGCACCGTTTGGTTCGGATTTATGGTCACCGTTAAACCTGCTTATATGTATAATTGCAACACTGCTTGCAAGTGTGCTTATGCTTCGTTTTGTTTTACGCAAGTGGCATGAACGCAGGCGGGATAAAAAGGATATTGACATAACAGATATGAGCATAATCGTCGAGGACTCTCAGCAGTACCTTATATGGTTTACCGTTGCAGTTCTTGCCGCAATGATTGGTGCGTTCATATTTGCACTTGTACAAAACACAAATACGGATATGGCACTAGTCGACTTTTGGACAATCACCCACTCCATCATCCTAGTCGCTCAAATAATCGCAATAATCCTCGTCGCAAAATTAACAAGCAAAAGGAACGCAGTGAATGAAGAATAGTTTAATACTTAGGATGTATATAATATTGCTTTTAACCGTAGCTATCATTTTCGTTGGTGTATTTGCTATTGATTATGTTATTTCGCGTAACAGTATGATTGATGATATAAGAAGCCGTGCAAACGGTGTGAGAAATTTTATTCTTGACAGCTTATTTGTCGAGGATTTTACGGACATCGGAGAGGATACAGAAGCGGGGCGCAATACAAGTGAGCGTCTTGAAACGATTCATGACCGCCTTGAAGGAGCGGTTAATCTTGCAAGATTATATATTGCGGATGTAAATGCCGACGGCGATATAGTAACAACATCTCGTGACGGATATCTTCCAACAGGGCAGCTTGAAACAGACCTGCGGGAAAGCTTGCGTTACGGCACCGCCGTAATGAGCAACGGCATTTTTAATGTCTACAACAGAGACGGTACATCTGCAGGCAGCTTGTTTACTATCTTTTGGCCTGTCATGGACGATGAGTTTCAAGTTGTTGGTACAGTCGGCATGGAGTTTGATGTTAGTGAAACAGCAGGAATGCACAGGCAGTCAGTGCTTTATCGTCTTGCTCTTTCAGTCGGATTGTTGCTTTTGATTTCGGTTGTAGCGTACCTGTCAATGAGCCGTGCTACAGAGCCGTTTTACAAAAAACTTGCATACACGGATTTACTTAGCGGCTATGAAAACCGCATGGCGTTTGAGCATAAGCTCAGAGAGTGCAAGGAGATGGCAGACCAGGGTAAAAATGTCACTATATTAGTTTTTGACGTAAATAACTTAAAGACTATTAATGATACCGAGGGGCACGAGGCCGGTGACAAGTATCTGAAGAATACTGCGGATATAATCTTCGAAAACTTAAATGGTTTAGGACCCTTATACCGTATAGGCGGCGATGAATATACAGTAGTTTTTGCAAACCAGAGCGAGCGTGATATTAACGCTGTTTTAGAGTCTTTACAAAACGAAAAAAGAATGGCATACAAAAAACAGCCATTCAGTTGTGCCTTTGGTGCGGCAACCTTTGATAAACTCGAAGATGATTCTTTAAAAGACACGTTTAAGCGAGCTGACGAAGCAATGTATGTACATAAAAAACAGTTGAAAGCTACAGGTGTAGCAATGAGGGCTTAATGCATGGGCAAAAAAAAATATAAAGTTTTATTTTGGCTTTCGGTAGTATCATTTTTTATTTCATCAGCAACGATATTATTCATGCCGCTTGGCTCGTTTGAACCGGATGGAAATGTAATTCTTGCATATATCCTTGCGAGTGTTTTTTGGCTGTTCTTTGCTTTGGGTCTATTGTTCGTAATTTTGCTGAGCAGATGTAGGCGTAAGGATATAACATCTGCACGAATGAGCGGAATAGTGTTTCTTCGTTTTTTCAAAAATACGTTTGCTACTGTTTTTGATTTATTGCTTTTTGTTGGGACTATAACTCTTGTATTGTCTTTATTAATAATACGCACACTGCCCTCCGAGGTAATTCTCGCAGGAACATTTATAACTGTATTAACCCTTGAAATGCATGGTCTGTTTAACGGGAAGAACTACGAGTGGTTATACTAAAATATAGTATGCTTTACCGGCTCTACGATACATCTGCGAAGTCTACGTATTTGTGGCCGTTTTCGGAGATGTGTTCTTTTCTGCCTGCGAGGTTGTTGCCGAGGTAGAGGTCGAAGGCGTCTGCTGTGGATTGTGCTTCTTCGGGCATTACTTTAATAAGCCTTCTTGTGTCGGGGTTCATTGTGGTGAGCCACATCATTTCGGGGTCGTTTTCGCCGAGACCTTTTGAGCGGTTGATTGTGTGTTTTGCACCGTCAAGGTCTTTTATTATTTCATTTTTTTCCTTATCTGAGTAAGCGAAGTATGTTTTGCCTTTGCTTTCTATTTCGTACAGGGGTGATTCCGCTATGTAGACGTAGCCTTCTTCTATCAGGGTGGGGACGAGTCTGTAAAGCATTGTCAGTATCAGTGTGCGGATTTGGAAGCCGTCTACGTCGGCGTCGGTGCAGATAATGACTTTGTTCCAACGCAAACCGGATATATCGAATGCACTTAGGTCTTTTGAGTGCTTGTTTTGTATTTCTACGCCGCAGCCTAAGACTTTTATTATGTCTGTTATTATTTCGTTTGCGAAGATTTTTCCGTAGTCGGCTTTTAGGCAGTTGAGTATCTTGCCCCGAACGGGTATGACTCCTTGGAACTCTGCGTCACGGCTCAGCTTGCAGGCACCGAGGGCACTGTCGCCTTCGACGATGTAGATTTCGCGTTGGTCAACATCCTTTGTGCGACAGTCGACGAATTTTTGCACACGGCTGCCGATGTCCAGTCCGCCGGAGAGTTTTTTCTTGATGTTAAGCCTTGTTTTTTCTGCTGTTTCACGGCTTCGCTTGTTTATCAGTACTTGTTCGGCGACTTTTTCAGCGTCTGCTTTGTTTTCTATAAAATAGACTTCAAGCTGGCTTCGCAGGAACTCTGTCATTGCTTCCTGGATGAATTTGTTTGTTATTGCTTTTTTTGTTTGGTTTTCAAATGATGTCTCTGTTGAGAAGCAGTTTGTAATCAGCACAAGACAGTCCTGAACATCCGTGAAGGTTATTTTACTTTCGTTGCCTTTATATTTGTTGGTTTTTCGTAAGTATGCGTCAATTTCCGCTACGAATGCACTGCGGGCTGCTTTTTCCGGTGAGCCGCCGTGTTCGAGCCATGATGAGTTGTGGTAGTACTCAGTTTTGCTTATTCTGCTTGAGAAGCAAAATACCGCTGTCAGCTTCGCTTTGTATTCGGGCATATCTTCACGGTCTCGCCCGCGTCTTTCCGTTTCGATATATACAGGCTGTGTCAGAGCTTCGTCGCCGACTATCTCTGCGATATAGTCCATTATTCCGTTTTCGTAATAATAGTCTGTTGTTTCGAATCTGCCATCGACTTGATTTTTGAAGCGGAAGGTTATGCCTGCGTTTACAACCGCCTGACGTTTCATTACGTCTTTAAAATACTCGGCGGGTACTGCTATATCCGTGAATACATTGAGGTCGGGTTTCCATTTAATGACTGTGCCTGTGCGTTTTCCTGGGAATTCCTCTTGCTCAAGCTCTCCGTATATTTCGCCTTTTTTGAAGTGCAGGTAGTATCTTTTTCCGTCACGGTAGATTGTGACTTCCATCCATTCTGATGAATACTGGGTTGCGCATGAGCCGAGACCGTTCAGCCCGAGGGAGTATTCGTAGTTGAAGCCTTCGTTGTTGCGGTATTTTGCACCTGCGTAAAGCTCGCAGAATACGAGCTCCCAGTTGAACATGTTTTCTGTCGGGTTCCAGTCTACAGGACAGCCTCGCCCAAAGTCTTCGACCTCGAAGGTGTTGTCTTCAAAGCGTGTGACAGTTATTTGTTTGCCGTGACCTTCGCGTGCTTCGTCAATTGCATTGGAGAGTATCTCAAAAACGGCATGTTGACATCCTTCGATTCCGTCGGAGCCGAAGATAACACCGGGACGCTTGCGAACCCTGTCCGCTCCCTTAAGAGCACTTATACTGTCATTGCCGTAATCACTATTGCCATTGATATGTTTTTGTTTCATGTGTTTGTCCTTTATTGAACTAACTCTGTATCATATATTGTGAAACAGTATTACCAAATATACATTATATGGTATACCTTGCAATAAATCAACAGTTTATTTACCTTCTGCTTATTTAATATTGGGCTTGCCAGTATTGACTCAATTGGATATAATATCCCCATTGATTTTCTCACGAAAGGGTGGTGTATATGGCTCATGTTTTGGTCGTAGGAGCAGGTGTTTCCGGCTGTACTGTTGCATATACACTCGCCGAGCGTGGAGTGTCGGTTACGCTTGTTGAAAAAGCCTCTGCCATCGGCGGAAAAGCCCGTAATTATGGCTGCAAAGCAACCGACAGGTGCCAAAACTGCGGCGTTTGTCTGACAAACGGCTTGTGGGACAAGGTTTTGGAGCATGTTGCCAGGGGGACGGTTCTCCTGGCAACATGTCAAGAGAACCGTCCCCTTGACAACCTTGACAGCTTTGACGCCATCGTCATTTGTACGGGCTTTGAGCGGCAGGCTTTGCCGGGTGGTTTTTCTTCGCATTTGCATATTGAAAACACTACAGGGCTTATTGCGGGAACGCAGCTTGAGGAGCTTATGCTTAAACGCACCCGCAGTGATTTGTTTGCCGGATTGGATTGTGTTAAAAGCACACCTCACAGTGTGGCATTTTTACAATGTGTCGGTTCACGTGATGTTAATGAGGGCGGGCTGTATTGCTCACGGGTTTGTTGTTCGTACTCCACGCGTGCCGCAAAGATTATACGCAGTTATTATCCCGAGTGCGAGATTGTCTTTTTCTATATGGAGCTTCAAAATGTTGAATCCGGTGATTATTACAAAAGCCTTAGAGAGCTTGGTATTGAGTTTATTGAGTGCAGACCTTTGAGGATTACAGGCGGTGAGCCTGTAGCAGTTGAATATGACGATGGGTCGGTTGATGGCATTAAAAGCAGAAGCTTTGATTTAGTTGTGCTTTCCGATGGTATCCATGCCGGTACGGAAAATGATAACCTTGCTGAGATTTTTGGACTTAATATTGACAGTGACGGCTTTTTGCAGTCTGTCAGCGGTGATGTTTATGTCGCCGGTTGTGCAAGAGCACCGATGAAGATTGATGAGGCACATGCGGATGCAGTTGCTGTTGCAGGAAGGGTGCTTTCGCAGATACAATGTCCCTCTGAGTATAGCGAAGAAACTTGCGTACCCGAAAGCGAGGGTCATAAGAAATGAGAGTATTAATAATCGGCGAGAATAGCCGGGACAGCCACATACTCAATTATTTTTGTCAAAGAGGCATGGAAACCGCTTATATAGGGAATGTGTTTTCACTGCGTTCATTGAGCGGAGAGATTGGTGGTTTTACCGCAAGTACTGAGGATGATGAAATCAAGGCAGATTTTGTAGTTATTGCACCAAGGGGAAGACATGGGGACGTAACACAAGGGGACGGTTCTGTCGTGTTTCTCCTTGATTACAAGCACGAATCTCCGATGGCATCGACAATTTACGCACTTGAAAGTGCTGCAAAGATTGCACGTAAAAAGCGGCAGGTTTTTTATCTTGCCAGGTTTATTCGTACGGCGGGGCGTGGAGTTGAGGCACTTTATAAAGAGGCACGTGAGGCGGGAGTTACATTTATCAAGTACGAGGATATACAGGTTAACACTGATACGGAAACTGATGTGTCCACAATACATGTAATCGGTAACGATAAGGGCGGAGAGTCTGCGTATTTTATTCTTACAAAAACACTTTTTTCGGACAATAGTGATGATTTTTGTGAGCATTTTGAGCATTTGAAAAGGGTGTTAAACCTTCGCACCAATAAACATGGTTATTTGACAGAGGATATGTACTTCCTTGCCCCTGCTCTTACCAACCGACGAGGTGTGTTTCATCTGACGGGTGACCTTATCGCAGAGCGTTTGGATGAGGGGCTTGATTTTATATATGCAAGCATGTGTCTGCACTACGGGCAGCGTGTGAATGATAAACAGGGCGTGAATCCAGCCTCGCAAAATGTCGCAGAAATTGACAGTAAAAAATGCGTTTTTTGTTATAACTGCTACCGCACATGCACCCACGCTGCACTGGAGCCTGACACAGATGAAAGCCAAATGCGGTGCCGGACAGCTGCATGCGAGGGCTGCGGTATCTGTGTCGGTATTTGCCCCGCAAACGCAATAACTCTTTGTTCACAAAACACAACAGAACCGTCCCCATGTGTCCCCCGTGCTAGTACTCTCGTTTTTTGCTGTGAAAATTCTGCGGTTGATGCGGTTAAGGGTGTTGATGGTATTGAATGCAAGGTTGTGCCGTGCGGCGGGATTATTGATTTTGAGCGGTTGTCGGGTGGGCTGACAGAGTATGATAAGATTGTATCAGTCGTTTGCCCTGATGATGCCTGCCGACATTTTGACGGTAATAAGCGGGCGTGTGTGCAGACCAAGCGTTTGCATGATATGCTTGAGGCGGCGGGACTGGAGTCGCAAAGAGTGCGGATTATTCAGGTATCACATGCCATGCCGCAAATAGTTTTGGAGGAAATGGTGGTTTAATATGATTGTTGCAGAACAAAAGGATATATCGGAAATCATCCGCTCTACCCGGGGCTTTGAGCGTGTTGTTGTTGCAGGGTGCGGGGTTTGTGTCACCGTTTGTATGTCGGGCGGCGAGAAAGAGGCACATAAAATAACGAACCTTTTAAAGCTGTCCGCAAAAGAGAACGGGAGCAATGTGACTGTCACAACCACAACGCCGTTCAGACAGTGCGACATGGAATTTCTGGATGAGTGCGAGAGTGAGTTGGAGAATGCAGACTGCATTTTGTCTATGGCTTGCGGTGCAGGGGTTCAGTTTATGGCGGAGAAATTTCCCGATAAGGTTGTTGTGCCGGGGTTAAACACATCATTTATAGGCGTAAACAGGGATTTGGGATATTGGACAGAGATGTGCCAAGGCTGCGGCAGCTGCGTTTTGGAAAAAACAGGCGGCGTGTGTCCTGTGGCAAGATGTTCAAAGAGTCATTTCAACGGTCCTTGCGGCGGCTCGGGTGATGGCAAATGCGAAATTGACAAGGATGTGGAATGCGGCTGGCAGCTCATATATGAAAGAATGAAGCGTTTAAATCGGTTGGAAAAGTTGCTGCAGCTAGAAAATGTAAGAGACTGGTCAACGAGCAGAGACGGTGGTCCCAGAAGTATACGCCGTGATGATGTTGTCGTGTAAATAAAGAGATAAGGAAGTTTTTTTGAAGCTTATAAGTGAGTTAAAGAGTACACCAAAACCTAACAAAACAAGATTCTACATATTTGCTGTAATAGGCTTTTTATCAGCACTTACCGATTTGCTGATTACATACATAGGCTCACCGGGCTTGGAGCTTGAGGCAAATCCTTTGATAACTGTTTTCGGGTTGGGCTGGTCAGCGTTGATTATCGCAAATATTATTGTCTATGCGTTTTTCCTGATCTTTATATATATTGCTTTTGTTAAGTACAAACGCACCGTTATTCAATGCGACGGGTTTCGGCAGTTTATGTCAATGCTGTACTTTGACCGTCCTGATAAGTATATTTGGTTATGGTATAAATTTCCCAAAGGAAAAGTGTATAGATTATTTGCACCTATGGGATATGCGATTGCATATGTTTTCCCGATTTTACGTTTGATAGCAATTTCCGGATGGCTAATGTTCCTAAGCGGTACGGAGCTTTGCATCTTTTGCCTTTACGGACTTCCACACATTTATTTCATGCACATGGAGGTTATAGTTCTTGCAATAATTGGCATTTTACTTTTAACTGTTCTCATAAGCTATTGGTATTCAAAGGAATATCGGATAAACAAAAAAGCATTGGCACTGATTAACGCCGAGAAAGAAGCAGAGCCTGAGATAAAGCCGGTGACTATGGCGGAAGTGAAGCAGATACCTGAGCAGGAAGCTAGACTTGACACTGATTTGGAAGCCAAAATAACAGCTGAATACGAAGCAGATTTAAAGGCCGAGTGGGAAGGTAAACTTAAAGCTGAGCTTGAAGAAAAGCTGAGTGCCGAGTTTGAAATAAAAATAAACGCCGTAATCGAAGAAAAATTGAATGTCGAAATGGTAGCGAGTCAAAGGGCTGAAGAAGAAGCTAAGCAAAAAGCCGACTTAGAAGCTAAACTTAATGCTGAGATTGAGGCAAGGCAGAGGGCAGAGCTGGAAGCAAGGCAGAATGTAGAATTTGAAGAAAATCTAAGATTTGAGATTGAAGCGAAGCTTAGAGCCGAAAACGAAGCGAGATATAAGGCTGAACAGGAAGCCAGACAGAAAGCCGAGGATGAGGCGAGGCAGAGAGCGGAGTTGAGAGCAGAGCGTAAGGTCAGGTCTGAGAATAAGAAGGCTGCTAAGCTTGAAGCAAAGCAAATGGCTGAAATCGAAGCAAGGCAGAAGGATATTCAAGCTATTGAATCTGCAGGCTGGTCATCAGCTTTTAGCAGTAAAACAGATGAGTCCAACACGGAAAACAAATAAATCAGATTATTTTAATCAATTATCGGAGGGATACGGTTTTGTCAGACAATAAATCAAACCTACAGAAAACACTTGAAGCCGGGCATTTTTCAGTGACTTCCGAGCTTGGTCCGCCGATGAGTGCCAATGCCGATTTTGTTCGCGAGCGTGCCCGTGAAATCACGGGGCTTGTTGACGCCGCTAATGTAACAGACTGCCAAGCCGCAGTCGTGCGGATGTCCAGCGTTGCAGCCTCTGTTTTGGCATTGCAGGAGGGTGTTGAGCCGATTTTGCAAATGACATGCCGCGACAGAAATCGCATTGCAATTCAAAGCGATTTGCTCGGCGCTTCTGCTCTCGGGATAAAAAATCTGCTCATACTATCGGGCGACCACCAAAGTGTCGGCAATCATCCGCAAGCAAAAAACGTGTTCGATGTTGATTCGATTCAACTTATAAAAGCCATGAATGACCACATGGAAAACGGCGTATTCATAAGTGGCTCCAAAAGCAAAATGCCTGCCGAGTTTTTTCTCGGAGCAACAATAAACCCATTTGCAGACCCTGAGGAAATGCAGCTTATAAGGCTTGAAAAGAAAATAAACGCCGGTGCAAAGTTTATCCAAACCCAAGCGATTTACAACATGGACAGGTTCAACTCCTGGATGGAAAAAGTGCGCGAGCGTGGTTTACACGAAAAGACATATATACTGGCGGGAATAGTCGTAAACAAGAGCCAAAAATCAATAGAAATAACCGCAACAGTCCCAGGCATGGACATCCCCGAGGTTTTACTCGAAAGAATGAGAACCGCCGAGGACAAACAAGCCGAAGGTCTCGCAATAGCCTTGGAACTGATATCCGATATACGCAAAGTCGAAGGAATAAAAGGTCTGCATATAATGGCAATCGGCTGGGACGAAATAGTACCGACTCTACTGGAAAAAGCAAAGTTTCTACCAAGACCGGTATTTAATTAAAATGACTTGAACAGTGAGGATTGGAGACACATTATGCCTGATAATAATTTTAAGAAAATTGTGGCGTTGCAGCCGGGCGGGGAGCATGTGCTTGATTGCTTTTTGTGCGGTACGTGTACTGCGGGGTGTCCTGTCAGTGAGATTGACGGTGGGTTTAATCCTCGGAAGATTATGAGGCAGATTTTGCATGGTGAAAAGGATAGAACTCTTTCTGACGGCGAGATTTGGAAGTGTTATCAATGTCATACTTGCGTGGCACATTGTCCTCAGGATGTCAGGTTTGCGGATATTGTCCGTGCATTGCGTGATATTGCAATTGGCGAGGGTTTATATAGTGAAGAGTTTGTTCGTAAAATCAAAGAGATTGATGAGAATACCCGCAGGCAGAGGCTTACGCAGGTTAGTAAATTATTAGGAGAGAACTCGTAATGACGGTGGATGTGAAATGAAAAAGCCGGTAATGGTTGTTGGTGGTGGAATAGCTGGGATTCAGGCGTCTTCGGATTTGGCGGAGATGGGTATTCCCGTGTTTCTTGTCGAAAGCTCGCCCAGCATAGGCGGACGTATGGGGCAGCTTGATAAGACGTTTCCGACTAATGATTGCTCGGCTTGTATTCTTGCGCCCAAGGTGACTGATTGCTTTAATCATCCGCTTGTTAAAACGCTTACACTGAGTGATTTGCTTGAGCTTAAGGGTGAAGCTCCGAATTTTACTGCTGTTGTAAGGCGTCGTGCGAGGTTCGTGGACGAGGAAACCTGCAAGGGTTGCAGTGATTGCGAAGAGATTTGTCCCGTGCTTGTTGAGAGCGAGTACGACATGGGCTTGGGCAAGCGTCATGCGATTTATAAGCCATTTGCTCAGGCTGTTCCCAATAAAACGGTTATCAACAAAAAAGGCACATCACCTTGCAAGTACAATTGCCCTGCCAAGCTTGACGCACACGGATATGTCACGCTTATTGGCGAGGGTCGATATGAAGATGCACTTAAGGTCGTAAGGCGGACTACCCCGTTTGCAGGCGTACTCGGCAGAGTTTGCTTACATCCGTGCGAAGAAAACTGCACACGTCAATATGTGGAAGAACCTGTTTCAATTGCCGCACTAAAGAGGTTTATTGCAGATTATGAAATCAGTAATAAAAAAGAACCGGAATTATCATTAGCCGAAGATGTTGAAATTAAAGCAGAAAAAATTGCTGTTATCGGGGCGGGTCCTGCGGGGCTTAACTGTGCTTATCAACTGCTCTTGCAGGGGTATAAGCCGGTGATTTTTGAGGCTTTGCCGGTTGCAGGGGGTATGCTCAAGGTTGGTATTCCCGATTATCGTTTGGATAAAAGTGTTCTTCAAGGTGAAATTAATATCGTTGCAGGGCTGGGTGCGGAAATAAGGTTTAACTCCAAGCTTGGTCGTGATTTTACTATAGCTTCTTTGAAAGATGATGGGTATGAGGCGATTTTCCTTGCAATCGGAGCACATAAGGATATGAAGCTTGGTATTCCCGGTGAAGACCATAAAAACGTTATTTCCAGCGTTGATTTTTTGCGTGAGTTGAATCTTGGTAAAAAGCAAGACCTTGGACGCAAGGTCATTGTTGTCGGCGGCGGTAATGTTGCAATGGATGCAGCACGCAGTGCAAGGCGGCTCGGCTCAGAGGTTACGATATTATACAGGCGTACCCGTGCTGAAATGCCCGCAAATGAGTGGGAAATCCATCATGCTCTGGAAGAGGGTGTTGAAATCAAGGAACTCACCACTCAGGTTGAAGCAATTATTGAAAACGATAAGCTTATCGGCTTAAAATGTATTTTAAATAAGCTTGGCGAAAAGGATTCTAGCGGTCGCCGCAAGCCCGTAGCAGTTGAGGGTTCAGAGTTTGTAATGCAAGCAGATACAATAATTGCCGCAATCGGTCAAAAAGTGGATGAGGATTCAGCCGCCCGAGGCGGAGTGGATAAGCTGACTCGCTGGGGCACAATTGATATTGCCGACGATACAATGCAGCTTCATTGCTCTGATGGAGTTTTAAGCGAAGCATTTAATGGTGTGTTTGCGGGTGGTGACGCAACCAGAGGTCCTGCGACTATGATTGAGGCTGTTGCGGACGGGAACAAGGCGGCAATTACTATTCGCAATTACTTGGAAAAAACAAGCTTACCTATCGAGCCGGTTGTACTGCCGCAAACTCCTATTGAAGAGATTGAGACAGACAGCTTGCAAATACAAGCAAGAGTAAAAATGCCGATGATTTCTTTGGAGGAACGTCTTAGTACCTTTAAGGAAGTCGAAACAGGGTATTCGGAGGAAACTGCTAAAGCCGAAGCTCTGCGTTGTGCCGATTGTTCAATATGCTGTGAGTGTAAGCTTTGTGAGGAAGCTTGTGCTTCGGGTTCAATTTTGCATAACGAAAGACCGCAGACATATGAGATACCGATAAGTGCTGTTGTTCTTGCACCCGGGTTTGATGTTTCGCATAATATTCCCTCCGAGCTTGGTTACAATCGATTTGCCGATGTGGTTACAAGTCTTGAGTATGAACGGATATTGTCGGCTTCGGGTCCTTTCGGCGGTCATGTGCAAAGACCTTCCGACGGCAGAGCACCCAAAAGAATTGCGTTTATCCAATGTGTCGGTTCCAGAGAGCAACGCTGCGGCAATGATTACTGCTCATCGGTTTGTTGCATGTATGCGGTAAAGGAGGCACAGATTACTAAAGAACATCTGCCGTCTGTTGAGGATATTCACATTTACTATATGGATATGCGAGCTTATGGCAAGGATTTTGATAAGTATGTCGATTCGGCAAAAACCAAGTATGGTATAGAGTTTATCCGCAGTCGTGTCGGTGGAGTTGAAAAGGATGAAGCAACTGGGGAATTGATTTTAAGCCATTGTGACGAGAGCGGAGCGTTTGATACGCAGAAATACGATATTGTTGTGCTTTCCGTTGGTATGCAGCCGTCTGATAAAACAAAAGGTATGCTGAAAAACCTCAGTATTCGTACAGACCGTTATGGCTTTATTTCGTCCGATATGCTTCGTGCACCCGAAACCTCACGGCATGGTGTGCTTGCTTGCGGTGTTGCCGCGGGTCCCAAGGATATTCCGGAAACCGTTGTTGAAGCGAGTGCTGCCGCCGCCGGAGCCGCAAAGGTCGCAAATGCACTTGAGGTTGATTTGTATGAGGATTATAAGCAGTTCTTTGTTTATGAGCCGGAGGTGCCCGAGAGAGATGTTTCTAAGGAACCGCTCAGAATCGGTGTGTTTGTATGCCATTGCGGTGTAAATATCGGCGGTTATCTGACAATTCAGGAAGTCGTTAAATATGCTGCGGATTTACCGTTTGTAGTTTATTCCGATGAATCGCTTTATACCTGCTCTGTTGACGCTCAAAAGAATATCAGCGAAATGATAAAGGAACACAGGCTGAATCGTGTTGTTGTAGCCTCTTGTACGCCAAGAACTCATGAGCCGCTTTTCCAAAATGTTCTGAAAAAATCGGGACTTAACCCGTATCTATTTACTATGGCAAACATAAGAGACCAGTGTTCATGGGTGCATATGGATGATATGGCGGCAGCTACGGGAAAAGCGAAGGAGCTTGTTTCCATGGCGGTTGCAAAAGTGACACTTGCCAAGCAGTTAAAACGTAAAAAGATAAATGTTGACAAAGCCGCATTGGTCATAGGTGGTGGTATGTCGGGGCTTTCCGCTGCAATGGAAATGTCGGGTATGGGCTACCATGTGTATGTAGTTGAGCAGAGTGATAAATTGGGCGGCAATGCACTTTTACTTGGCAGTGACAACTACGGTAGAAGCATTCCTGCATATTTGCAAAGTATTATTGATGCTGTAAATGCCGATAGTAATATAACCTTGCTGACTAACTCGACAGTGACAGAAATTGACGGTTATGTCGGAAATTTTTTGACAAAAGTCGCAACACCTGACGGGAGTAAGGAAATCACTCATGGTGTGGTGATAGTTACTGTCGGTGCCGGTGCAAATTTACCGGAGAGATTTTTATACGGTAAAAACAGCAATGTGATGACACATCTTGAGCTTGAGGGTATGTTAAAAGATGTCAGTAGAACCGTCCCCCTGACAATATTGCGTGATGTTGTTATGGTTCAGTGTGTGGATTCGCGGGATAGGGGGCATCCCTATTGTTCCAGGGTGTGTTGTAATCAGGCACTTCGCAACGCTTTGCGGCTAAAGGAAGTTAATCCCGAGTGTAATATTACTATTATGTATCGTGAGATACGCAGTTATGGGGTTAATGAAAGGTTTTATAGAGAAGCCCGCAGGGCAGGTGTGGAGTTTGTGCGTTTTGAGGATGATGATTACCCTGTTGTTACTGAAAAAGGCGGGTATTTATGTGTTACGGTGAATGATTCATTGCTCGGCAAAACGATTGAGTATCCGGCGGATATTGTTTCGTTGTCAAGCTCTATGCAGCCTGATGTGGCTGAGAATATGCGGATTGCTCAAATGCTCAAGGTTCCGCTCAATCAGGAAGGTTTTTTCCTTGAGGCACATGTAAAGCTTCGCCCTGTTGATTTTGCAACCGAGGGCGTCTATATTGCAGGGCTTGCACATACACCAAAGGGTTTACAGGAATGTATTGTACAAGGAAAAGCGGCTGCAGGCAGAGCTGCAACCGTTGTGGCAAAGGATATGCTGGAGACCGAGGGTACAATCGCTTGCGTTGATGCGGAGCTTTGTACAGCTTGCAGAGCTTGTGAAAAGGTTTGTGCATATAAAGCAATTGAAGTGCAGGAGATTTTGTGGCGGAGACAAACCGTAGAAAAAGCGGTTATAAATGACGTGCTGTGCAAGGGCTGCGGAACCTGCTCGGCTACATGCCGTTGCGGTGCAGTGGATGTCGGCGGCTTTGCCGATGAGCAGATAATAAGCGAGATAGAGTATTTATTGAGGAATTAAGCAAGCAGAAGGAAGTGTTTCTGAGGTGTTACTGGATAAAATCCTACAAAAATAGTAAAATATTGGTAGCGTTAGTTAAGGATTGGTTTGTTTGATGAAAATTGTGGCATTTCTTTGTACTTGGTGCAGTTATGCGGGTGCTGATCTTGCGGGCACGGGCAGAAATCAATATCCCCCGAATATTCGGGTTATTCGTATTCCGTGCTCGGGGCGGATTAATCCTATCTATATCATCAAAGCGTTGCTTGAGGGTGCTGACGGTGTGATGGTTTCGGGCTGTCACCCGGGCGATTGCCATTATCTTGTCGGCAACTATTTTGCCCGCCGCCGCTTCGTCGTGCTCAAGGAGCTGCTGACTGTTGCGGGGTTTAACCCCGACAGAGTGCAGTTCACGTGGGTATCGGCGTCGGAAGGCGTACGCTTCGCCGACGTTGTACGCGACGTGACGGAGAAGGTGGCAGCCGCTGTGGAGTCAGAAAAGCAAAGGGACAGGTGTTCTGCTTCTTCGAGCCAGAGGGACGATTCTACCGGCACCAAAGTATGTCAAGGGGACGGTTCTCTTGACACATTTTCATCACAGCAGACTAAACTCATTTCTCTGTGTAAAAAGTTACTTGATGATGGAGCTGTCAATAAGATAATCGGCTTCCAAGCAGGTGGTGAGATGGGCTTAAGTATTCCATATTTTATAAGCACATCCTTTGATGCGGATAAGCTTGTTTGGAATGACCGCTGTGTGCCTATGTTAAGTGATTATCTGCGAGGCATACATGGTAAGATTGCAATTGTCGCAAAGCCTTGTGATGCACGTGCTACTCATAATCTTATTGTAGAAAATCAGTTAAAGCGAGATGATGTGTATATTATCGGTATGGCTTGCGATGGTATGTGTGATAGTGATGGAGTGTTACTTCCGGCTTGTGCGGAGTGTTCAGTTCGCGTACCACCGGTTTATGATACTTTGATTGGCGAAGAAACGCAAAAGACCCTCTCCCAAATTCAAGGGGTGTCACAAGAACCGTCCCCCCGGTCTCCGTTTGACCGTTTCCGGAAGGAAATGGAAAAATGCATACTTTGCTATAGTTGCCGGCAATCTTGCTACGGTTGCTATTGCAAGACTTGTTTAATGGAGCGTGGGGAGCCTGATTGGCAGACGGCTTCGCCTGATGTAGGTGCGAAAATGCTTTATCATCTCGGGCGTGCAATGCATTTGGCGGGGCGGTGCGTGGAGTGCGGAGCTTGTGAGAATGCCTGTGCTTCGGGTGTGGATACTCGATATCTGATAAAAGAGGTTACAGACTTTATTAAAGAAACGTACAGCTATAAAACGGGTATGGATTTGGAAACCGAACCTGTCATGCTAACATATAAAGCGGATGACGCAGAGATTGGGTTTCAATGCTTCGGCAGTTCCGATGATGTTACGGGAGGTGCAGCGGATGTCTAAAGAGAATTTTATTGACAAAACGGGCATTAAGGATTTTTTAAAACACCTCGCAGAAAAGCGTACATTGGTTGCTCCGGTTGACACCGGAAAAGTAATCGAGTTTCAAGTTATTAATTTTGATTCTGCTGATAATAGCATGCAAAGCACCGGTTTCTTAACGGATGACCGAGTTTCGTATAAATCCATCAAAGAGTTTTATTTCCCGCAGACCGAGCTGATGTTCTCTTTTGAGGGCGACGATATAACAGACCACACGGAAATGCCCGGTTATGTGATTTTCGGTGCAAGACCGTGCGATTTGGAGGCACTTCGGGTTATGAGCGTGGTTTATACGACGGGCAAATATGCCGACCCGTTTTTTAAGAGACGTTTTGACGCAAACTTGCTCATCGGCGTGGCTTGCAACGATAGAAAACCTGAGTGTTTTTGTGATGAAATCGGGGTAAACAAGGAGTTTTCTGACTTTTGCGATATTTTTCTTAGTGATGTCGGTGATGGGTACGAGATTTTGTTTGTCTCTGAGAAAGCAAAAGTTTTTTTAAGTGATTATGCTGATGTCATTAATATTGAAAAGAGCCATATGGCATCTTCAAATAATGAAATTAAGCTAGATATTAATAAAGACGATTCGTTTTACTTTGATATTATTGACTGGCAGAAAGTCACTGAAACGTGTAAGGGATGCGGGATTTGCACATATGTGTGTCCGACTTGCTATTGTTTTGATTTTAAGGATGTTTCCGAGAAAGGTGCGGCGAAGCGGTATAAGTGTTGGGATAGCTGTATGTATCCGAGGTTTACGCTTCATGCTTCGGGGCATAATCCGCGGGAGCACATATATGAGCGATACAGGCAGCGGGTGCTTCATAAGTACAAATATGTTCCGGATATTTTTAACGGCGTTGTGGCATGCACAGGCTGCGGCAGATGTGTCAGAAGCTGCCCTGTGGGTATAAATATTAAAGATATTGTAAAGCAAATCATGGAGGATACACCATGAAAAAAGAAACAAACCCCTACCTGCCTATTAAAGCGAGGATAGAGAAGATTATACAGGAGACTACTTCACCGGATTTGGATGTTAAAACATTTAGGGTAAAACTTTTAACTGATGAGGCTTTTGCGTTTTTGCCGGGGCAGTTTGTGGAGTTTTCTATTCCCGGAGTCGGTGAGTGTCCTTTTGGGTTTGCTTCAATGCCTTTGGGTGATAACTGCTTTGATATTACAATAAAGCGAACGGGTAAGGTCACTAACAGGATACATGCTTTGGATGAGGGTTCTTTTGTATGGATTAGAGGACCCTTCGGTAACACTTTCCCCCTTCAGCTTATGGAGAATAGCGACTTACTGATTGTTGCCGGCGGTATCGGGCTTGCTCCGCTAAGACCGTTTATACAGTATGTACTTGATTCGGGAAACCGAAGTAAATACAGAAAAGTCGACATGCTGCTTGCCGCCCGTAGCTCAACTGACCATTGCTTTACATATGATTACGATACTTGGCGTGGTTTGGGTGATACGTCAATACAGCAGACGATTGACAGAGAAGAACCGGGCTGGGCGGGTCTTGTCGGCTTCCCGCATAACTTGGTCGGTGATATGTCACTTGATTTAAACAATCGTTATGCCGTCTTATGTGGTCCCCCACTAATGATAAAGGCAGTGCAGGAGGCTCTTGTAAAAATGAGAATGCCGACTGATAAAATTTACACAACTCTGGAAATGCGAATGACCTGCGGCGTGGGAAAATGTGCAAAATGCAACATCGGTCACCACTACGTCTGCATAGACGGTCCCGTCTTTAGCATAGCTGAGCTATCAGCAATGCCTGACGAGTATTAGAAAGTATGGGAGTATTTGCAATTTTCACTTACCTGTGCTAGAATCTGAGCAGAAGTTGTATACAGGTTATATGAAGGAATGTATAAGTAGATGTCTTTTTTGAAGAATCTTAATAAGAAGCTTAATAAAGCATTCCACGGGCAGGTGTCAGCCGATGAGGATGGCGGCTGTCTTGTTCTTTCCGGAGCACTTGAGCGTTGGAATGACATTGTTTTGGCAGGAAAGACAGCTGCAAAGGAAAACCCCTATTTTGGACTTGTCAATGATATTACGTGTACCGGTGAAAAGGCAATACCGATAAGAAAGCCTAAGGTTGAGGATAGTGCTCTTGAAAAGAGCGAGCCTGATGTCCTTATTATAGGCGGTGGAGTTATCGGATGTGCTATTGCACGTGAGTTGTCAAAGTATAAGCTCAGTATTTTACTGGTGGAAAAAGAACACGATATCGCCATGCATGCTTCGGGGCGTAATTTTGGTGTAATACAGTCAGGAACAGGCTTAAAGAAGGGTTCTTTGCGCCACAAGTTCGCAAGACTCGGTAACACTATGTACCCGAACCTCTGTTCCGAGCTCGAGGTCGACTATATGCGTTCAGGGCAAATTGCTTACTGGGCTAAGCGTTTGTGGGATCCATTCTTATCTTTCACTTTGCTTTACTGGAAATGGTTAGGAATTAAGGGTGTCAAAGTCTTAAACAGAGATGAATTACATCGGTATGAACCCGGATTAAATAATAACATTGGAAAAGCCCTTCGTTTTCCTGCTACAGGAGTTGTATATCCGTTTGATTTAACCATCGCATATGCAGAAAACGCTGTACAAAACGGAGTAACTATATCTTTAAATACAATTGTGCAATCAATGATAACAGATGACGGGATTATTAAAACCGTAAAAACAAACAGGGGGGATATAAAGCCAAGGGTAGTGGTTAATGCAGCAGGTGTTTTTTGCGATACTGTTGCTGCAATGGCTGGTGATAGGTTTTATTCCATAAAGCCTATTAAATGTACTGCTGCTGTGTTGGATAAAAAATATACAAATGAGTTGGTGCAGTCAGTTATTACATCAAGAGGTGTTACATCTGCAAAGAAAAAACACACAAAAGACGGTAACGTAGTAAGAACAACATATGGAAGTACATTAATAGGTCCCGATACTTTTGAGACAATGCATAAAGAGGATTTTACTACTTCGCCGTATAATATTAGGGATATAATAGCTGCACAAAAAAAATCAGTGCCGGACATTAATGAAGAGCAGGTAATTGCTTACTTTGCAGGTGTTCAGGCTGCTACTTTTGAAGATGATTTTGTTATTTGCAAAGGAAAACATGTCACTAATATTGTCCATGCAGCAGGAATTCAGGCTCCCGGCTTGACCGCAGCACCTGCAATCAGTATTGAGGTTACTGAAATGGTGCTTGATTTTTTCGGTGGTGAAGGCACTGTAGTTGAAAATCCTGAGTTTGACCCGAAAAGAGTTGCTCCCACACGTCCGACAACAATGGATGATGCTGCCAGAGCGGCTTTAATTGAGTCAAATCCTGATTATGGGATTATTATATGCAGATGTCAGGAGATTAGTAAGGGTGAAGTCGTTGCTGCGCTTAGGCGTGGAGTGCGATGCGATACTATTGACGGGGTTAAACGGCGTGTCCGAACAGGTATGGGACGTTGTCACGGCAGTCATTGCACCCCGCAGGTTCTTGATATTATTTCCACAGAGAAGCGTCTTGCTCCCCATAATGTAAGAAAGAGCGGCAGCGGCAGTGAAAAGCTTTATGGGCTCTCAAAAAAACTGATGCAGGAGGAAAAATCCTTTGGAATTAAGGATTTCTCAATAGGAAAGACAGACCCTGATACTGTTAAGAGGATTCAAGCTACTGCAAAGGCAATGATGGCAGCAAAGCTTGGGAGAAAGGACTCTGATAGTAATGTTGATGAGTAAGGTTGGTGTTGTTGTCATCGGTGGTGGTCCGGCAGGATTATCGGCGGCTATTGCTGCTGCGTATGACGGAGCGTCTGTTTTACTTGTTGAAAGGGAAGCAAGACTAGGCGGAATGCTTAAACAGAGCATACATTCTGGTTACGGGTTCTTGCGATACGATGAACAGCTCACGGGTCCCGAATATGCTTTCAAAGATATTTATACCCTTGAACAAACAAATGCAATCGTTTTATTGCAGACTACAGTCACCAGAATTGTCAGTATTGACAATAGTTTTCAGGTGACCCTGTTAAATAGGCACGGTGTAATGAACGTTGAGACAAAAAGTGTTGTTATAGCCACCGGTTGCTTGGAGCGTTCTCCTAATCAAATATCTATCCATGGTTCTCGTCCCTCAGGTATTATGACAGCCGGTAATGCACAATACTATGCGAATATCATGGGTCAGCTACCCTCAAAGTACCCGATTATCCTCGGAAGCGGGAATATTGGCTTAATTATGGCACGAAGGCTGTCTCTTGAGGGTGCAAAGGTTCTTGGGGTCTATGAACAGAGTGAAACTCCACAGGGTTCTGTGCGAAATTTGGCTGAATGTCTTAATGATTTTAACATTCCACTGCATTTTCAGCATACAATTACGCATGTTGCAGGCTTGCATCGCCTTAAATCCGTTGTAATTTGCCGTGTTGATAAGAATTTAAATCCTATTAGAGGCACTGAAAACCAAGTAAAATGCGATTCCTTACTCATTTCAACAGGTTTGATACCTGAGACACAGCTATCTGAGTCTTTAAAGCTTCCTATTTCTCCTGAAACTAATGGTCCTATATGTGACCAAAACTATATGTCAATGCTTGATGGTGTTTTTGTCTGTGGAAATGCAATGCATATTGGAGATATGGTTGAATATATTTCCGAAAGCGGAGATATTGCCGGAAGAAATGCAGCACGATATATGGTAAGGGAGCGTCAGCTTATAAGCATAAAAACAAGTAAGGATTTCCTTTATTGCGTTCCGCAGTATCTTGACATTGATATGCTGCACAATGAGACATCTATATGCTTTCGCTCGCGGGATATACGAGAAAATGTAACAGTTAGGGTGTATGCTGACGGTCATGAGGTCATTTCTCAGGAATTCCCTGCAATTCGACCCCCTGAAATCCAAAATATAACTGTTAACTTTAATACAGTTTTAAATCCTGAAAGCAGGGTTGAGCTGAGAATGGAGAACAGCAGATGAAGAATTTATACTGTATTACCTGCCCGAGTGGCTGCTATCTTACAATTATAGGAAGCGGCTTTGATATGATAATCGAAGGCAATAAATGTGATAAGGGTAAAGACTTTGCAAAGCATGAAATGTCTAACCCTTCGAGAACGCTGACAACCACTGTACGCACTAAGTTTCCGGGTGTTCCTGTCATAGCAGTCAGAACAGCAGGAGAGATACCCCGGGATAAGCTAATGTCAGCTATGAAAGACCTTAGTGAAGTGGTTGTTGAGGATGAATTATCTGTCGGAGATGTAGTTTTAGAGGATGTTGCTAAGACAGGAATTAGTGTGATTGTCACAAGCTCAGCTTTAATGAAGTTAGGAGCTGAGCTCGAAAATAAGAACGTGGAACTGAGCAAGAGAGGTAATATTAGTGCAACCGGTACCGGCTCAGGCTCATTTTCCGTAGGCGGTATTGGAATTGTAAGGAATCCTGACGCTTTAGACGATCTTGGTGCGGATGCAGCTGGAGGATTTGTTGGAGCTGCCGGTGAAGCTGTCGGTGTCGAGGACACATTTGACGAAGATGAGCAGGATGGGGCAAAAGGAAACGACGAACGACTGCGTCCATCAGGACGTCCTCACATACGAAAGTAAGGAACATCAAAAGTAAGGAATGTAGCAATAGTGACAAAAAGAACCGTCCCATTATATTGGAACGGTTCTCTTTTGCTATTCCTTACTTTGCCAGTTTGTCTGCCCAGTTGCTGTATTTTGATACTTTTTCATCACATTCCAATCTGGTTTCTCCGCTTGCGAGGATATAAACCTTCACTTTCGGTTCTGTGCCCGAGGGGCGCACTATAACAGCTGTTCCGTCAGCAGTGCCGTAACGAAGGACGTTTGAGCCGGAAAGTTCAATTTCAGAGGTTTTACCGGTTCTTACGCATATTTCTGTTCCTGTCTCGTAGTCACGCCTTACTATAACTTCCACACCTGCCAGTTCAGTCGGCGGTGAGGCTCTTAAGCCTGCCATAAGGTCTCGCATTTTTGCAATACCGTCGAGACCGGGCATTACAAGATTCATTGTCAGCTCGCCGAACTGACCATACTTCTCATATAGCTTTTGCATTGCGCCATACAGTGTCATGCCCTGCCCTGCATACCATGCAGCCATTTCGGCAAGGAGCATTGAGGCTGTTACCGCATCCTTGTCGCGAACGAAGTCCCCTATCATGTAGCCGTAGGATTCTTCGTAGGAGAAGATTACATTCCCATCTCCCGCCGTTTCCAGTGCATTTTTCTTTTCTGCCATGAACTTAAAGCCTGTGAAGGTGTCAAAGCATGCCACACCGTTTCTTTCGGAGATAAGACGTGCCATTTCAGTTGTAACAAGCGATTTTAGTGTTGTAGGTTTTTCCGGCATTGTTCCGGCACGTTTTTTTGCTCCTATAATATAGTCGAGCAGCAAAACGCCTGTCTGGTTGCCTGATAGGGTTATATAGTCTCCCGTATCGGAGCGTACCATTATACCCACTCTGTCTGCGTCCGGGTCTGTTCCTATTATTAAATCCGCCCCATTTTCTTTCGCAAGAGCTATCGCAAGTGCAAAGCCTTCCGGATTTTCCGGGTTCGGAGAAACTACAGTAGGAAATGTTCCGTCTATTTTCATTTGCTCCGGTTCACAGATAATATGTTTAAGGCCCAGACGTCGCAATGCCTCGGGTACAAGCTTATATCCTGTTCCGTGAAATGGTGTAAATACTAATTTAAATGTATCCGCATTTTTTTTAACAGCTTCAAAGTCGTTTGCCTGCTCCATTACGTTTTTTAGGAAAAGCTCATCGGTTTCTTCTCCCATGATTGTTATATACCCTTGCTTGACCGCCTCATCGTAGTCCAGCGAACGTATGGAATTAAACATATCAAGCTTTTCCATTTTATTTGCTATTTCTGAAGCGTGGTGTGGCGGTAATTGTGCCCCGTCAGACCAATAAACTTTATAACCGTTGTATTCCTTCGGATTGTGGCTTGCTGTTATGTTTATTCCCGCGATGCACCCATATTCGCGAATTGCAAAAGACAGCTCCGGTGTCGGACGCAGTGCGTCGAATATGCGCACTTTTATTCCGTTACCGGCTATTATACCGGCGGCAGAGCGTGCAAATTCATCGCTTTTTAAACGTGAATCATACCCTATCGCAACACATTTATCTCCGGCTTTGCCCGGTTCAGCTAGTATAAGCTCGGCAAAGGCTTGTGTTGTGTGTCTTATTACATGTATGTTCATACGATATAATCCAACTGCCATTGTTCCGCGAAGTCCGGCTGTGCCGAACTCAAGACGACTGAAAAAGCGGCTTTCTATTTCTTTTTCATTATCCGCTATGCTCCTGAGCTCGTCTTTTTCAGACTCCGACAGTGCATCGCTGCTCAGCCATGCTTCATATTGCTTTTTATAATCCATATTTAATACGACCATGCCTTTCTATTGCTAAGGGTGACATTTTTTATTTCTAATCCTCGTCTTCAACAGGTGTTGCAGACAATATATTTTGTGCTTCCTCAAGCATTGTTTCAGGTACAAAAATTTCCATACCGCTTGGAGGATGTCCGAGTATCAGCTTTCCGAACTGCCCGTTATTGGGGTATTCACTGACATGTGGTATTCCATATGCCTGAAGCAGATTAATTGCTACCTCCAAATCCAACGGTCCGCCTGAAATGTGCTTTAAATAAACAGGTGCAACCGGTTCTCCGCTATCATCCTTTGGCCAATTGGGACTATCAGGTTTTCCAAACTTCCATTCCATAATATTGTCAAATCCTTTCATAAAATACCGACCCCAAAACATAATAGCATAAAAATTTTTTCTGAGCAAGACAGAGGAACCGTCCCTTTGTCTTTTTGTCTTTCCCCCTTATTTTTGTATTTTTTCGTTGTTGACACTTGTGAACAAGTTGTGTACAATTTACATACCAAATAAATACATCGTAATGACTTTAGGAGGTTAATTATGAAGGAACGCAGTATTGGTCAAATGATTCTCGGCAAATGGAGCACAATTACTCTCGTAGCAGTCGCAGTTGGTGCTGCTCTGTTCGGTGTGCTTATGGTGTTCGGTAGTATCCCCGTTTTTACAAATACGAATCTGACATCAGCAATGATAATTCCTGTAATTGTCGGCGGTCTTTTCGGTCCGGTTCCGGCATTTGCAACCATGCTGATTGGTAACTTTATTGCCGACCTTATCGGCGGTTGGGGTTTCTGGTTCGACTGGTCAATCGGTAATGGTATTCTCGGTTTGTTTATCGGAGCACTACCTCTTTACGGTGCCAAAATAGACGAGGGTATCTTTAAAGTGCAACATGCCATTATCTATGCAGCTTGCTGTGTTGTAGGTAACGCATTTGCATTTGGTATCGTAACACCTGTTATGACATCAATCTTCTATTCAGCCGACCTTGAAATCACATTCATTCAAGCCTTTGCAGGCGGTATTGCAAACACTGCAGTCCTCGTAATTATCGGTATACCTCTTCTGTTCCTCTTTGCAAGCCGTTATAAGAAAAGAAGCAACCTTAAAGAAGAAGACTAGTGGACGGTAAAAAACCGGTAATATCATTTAAGGATTTTAATTTCCACTATAAGATTCAAAACAGTCCGACGCTCCACGATATTAACCTTGAAATCTACGAGGGTGAAAAGGTTTTGATACTAGGAGCGTCGGGTAGTGGAAAGTCCACTCTCGCAAACTGTATCAACGGGTTGATTCCGTTTTCATTTGCCGGTAATATAACCGGCTCTTTGAAAATCAACGGTCTTGAAACCCGTGATTTGTCGATTTTTAAGCTCAGTACCATGGTCGGTACTGTGTTACAAGATTCCGATGCACAGTTTGTTGGACTTTCTGTTGGCGAAGACATTGCATTTGCAATGGAAAACGATAATGTTCCACGCGAAATAATGCTGCCCAAGGTTCAGGAGTATAGCAAAGAGGTTGGCATGGAGGATTTCCTTACCTCCCTGCCTTTTAGTCTCTCAGGCGGGCAAAAGCAAAAGGTTGCTCTGGCAGGTGTTCTGGGCGAGAGCATGAACATTTTAATTTTTGATGAACCGCTTGCGTCTCTAGACCCGTATTCAGGTACAGTAACTATTGACCTTATTGATAAAATTGCCCGCGATAATAACCGCACAGTCATTATTATTGAGCATCGTCTTGAGGATGCTCTTTTTCGTCCTGTTGACCGTGTTGTTTTAATGGATAAGGGACGTATTGTTGCCAATACAACCTCAAAGGAGCTTTTATGCGGGGATTTGCTAAATACGTATGGTATACGCGAGCCGCTTTATATATCCGCACTTAAGTATGCGGGTTGTGAAATCGGGAACATCAACAATGTTGAAGACCCTGAAAAAATGGAGTTATCTGAGGATGATAAGGAAAAGCTCCGTGAATTTTTTACGCATAAGACTGATTTTGAACCGCTTTTATTGGGTGATGAAACGATTAAAGCTGAAAATGTTACATTCTCATATGTCCGCGGAGCAAAAGCAAAGAATGTTTTAATGGATATTAACCTTAATATTCGCAAGGGTGAGCGTGTTGCGCTAATAGGTAAAAACGGTGCCGGAAAATCAACGATGGCAAGGCTTATCTGCGGAATTGACCGCCCTGACAACGGTGCAATTTATATTAACGGCGATAACTATAAAAAGATGAGTGTCAGAGAAATCGGTGAAGAAATCGGATATGTAATGCAAAATCCGAATCAAATGCTGGTAAAGGATATAATCAAAGATGAGGTTGAGCTTGCACTCCGGCTGAAGAAAATGCCTGAGGATGAAGTAAAATCTCGTGCGGAAAACACACTGCGGACATGCGAATTATATAAAATGCGAAACTGGCCTGTTGATGCAGTAAGCTATGGTCAAAAGAAACGTATTACGGTAGCTTCGATTCTTGCACTGGAGCCTGAGGTTGTTATTCTCGACGAGCCTACAGCGGGGCAGGATTACCGTCATTATATGGAGATTATTAACTTTATCAATAGATTAAATGCCGAGTTTGGCAAAACAATAATCTTTATAACCCATGATATGCACTTGGCAATCGAAAATACAGACAGAGCAATCGTGCTTTCCGAAGGAGAGCTTATCGCCGATGACAGCGTTTTTTCCGTTTTATCCGATGATGATGTAATAACGCGGGCAAACTTAAAACAAACATCACTTTACACACTGGCAATAAAAATCGGTATTGAACCCGAAAAATGCATTGAATATTACATTTTACATGAACGCTCGGAAAGAGCTGAAAAGGCGGTGACGGCTGATGAATAATCGTCTTTTGATTAACTATTCTCCCGGTACTACACCGATTCATAGGCTCAATGGGGCAACAAAGGTGTTTGGTTTTATTGTTGTCACTGTTTATATTATTATGACATTTGATGTAAGAATTATGCTTCTTATGTTTGCATTGTGTACTGCAGGCATAATTTCAATGAAGCCAAACTGGAAGCCGATATTTTTGATTTTAGCGTTTCTAATGGTAAGTGCGGGATTGATAGGGTCTGCAATGATAATATTAATTCGCCCGACCTCAGGCTTTACCCATGTCGGCGGCGAGACGGTTCTCATCAGATGGACAGACCATTTCTTTATTTCAAGAGAGCTTATCTGGTATGTATGTGCAATGTTCTTCAAGCGAATCTGCTCATTGTCAACTGCAATATTGTTTGTTCTTTCAATAACACCCTCAGAGCTTGCGTCAGGATTTAACAGGCTTGGTATGCCTTATAAAATTTGTACCGTTATTTCACTTGCATTTCGCACCATTCCGGATATTGCACGTGATTTTATCGATATTAAGAATTCGCTTATGATGCGAGGTGTGGAGCTTGACTCGCGAAAAGTTGGTTTGGGCACAAGATTAAAGCAGATGATATTTATACTATCCCCTCTTATAATGACATCCTTCGGACGTATCGGAACCATTGCAAACGCAATGGATTTGCGTGGGTACAGTAAGCTCAATAAAAGGTCATGGTACAGCGAGCGTCCGCCGACCAAAGCGGATTGGATTGCAAGGGGAATAATACTTCTTGTCGCTGCCTTTTGTATATGGTATATCGCGTATTTTCGTATAATGAATCCCCCGCCGTTTTCTTATTGGAGTCCGTGGGGGTATTGGGGGTAAATTATGGCTGATTACGGGTTTGTTGTAGTTCATATACCCCATGCATCGATTGATATCCCCGAGCAATACGGGAAGTCAATTCTTTTAAATGAAAAGCAGCTTTGGCGGGAGAAGCGTCGCATGACCGACGCTTTTTGTGATGATTTATATGACGCTCCGGGGTTTGATGTACGTGTTATTGCAAAGTACAGCCGTTTTGTCTGTGATGTTGAGCGGTTTCGTGACGATAAGCTAGAGACTCGTGCAAAACATGGTCAGGGGTTAATGTACACTCACACAACCTTTGGCAAACGGCTTAGAGAGTATGATGAACAGTTACGTGAAGCCATTTTAAATGAAGTATACGACCCGCATCATGAAATCCTTACATCTGCTGTCGACAATGCACTTGAAAAATATGACAAATGCCTTATTATTGACGGACATTCCTTCCCCTCTTCGACTACGGTGAAGCCGCTCGGGATATTAAACCGCCCCGATTTTGACATCGGTACGGATTCATTCCATACACCCGACAATTTGCGTGATACACTATGCAGCAAAACAAAAGAGCTTGGCTACTCAGTTAAGGTGAATACACCTTTTGCGGGAGCTATTACTCCTATGAAGCATTATCAAAAGGATAAGCGTGTTTTTGCGATTATGTTTGAAACTAACAGACGATTATATATGAACTCAAAGGACATGACAAAGTCCGCGGACTTTGAGAAAACCCGCGAGGTGTGTCATGAACTTATGCGATGTGCTGCTGACTTAATCAGTATGTAAAAACATACTCTCTATTATTCTCAACGCTTTATCATATTCAAACATAAGGATGTGCTGTGAAATATCTCTTATGTTTTTCTTTTCGTCTTCTCTTCTAGCCAATTTAAGTAAATCATCAACGGAATTATTGACTGTTACTATGTCAAAGATGTCTATTGCCGCTTTGAGATTGCTCAGCTCATTTTGCATTTTTCCGTCTCTGTCGGAATCGTCTTCGCTATCTTCATGAACATCGTAGGATGAAATGGCGGTTTTTATATTCCCGAGCAATTGCTCCAGTGCAGTAATGAAATTATTATTTCTGTGTCTTATGTAGTCCCAATCCTTTTTAACTCCTGCGTTTTCCAAGTCGTGAGCCATGCGTGACACTTCATTGGCACCGATGTTGGCTGATGCGCTTCTAATCGCATGTACAAAGGTTGTGTACCTTGATAAATCTCTGAGTTCAACACACTCTCTGATTAATTCAATCCGTTCAATCAAATCTGAATGGTATGATGCAAGCGTTTCATAGAAATATTCAATCGTACCACCCGACAGCTGCAAACCTTTTCTGATGTCAATTCCTTCAATTGTCTCGGTTATAACAACTTCATTTTCCAAGTCGCCGTGTAAGCTATGGTCAATCTCAGGTATCTTTTGCTTATCCTTTGGTATCCATTTTTTAAGAATCGTGTCGAGCATTTTTTTATCTATCGGCTTTGACAGAAAGTCATTAAAACCGTTTGACATGAACATTTCCTTGGTACCCAGCACTGAATTTGCCGTTAATGCTACAATCGGTACATTTTCGTAATATGAATCCTCATCCGTCATTTTTCTGATTCTTGATGTTGCCTCTATGCCGTCCATTTCCGGCATCATATGGTCCATAAACACCACATCGTAACGGTCTGACGACATAGCTTTAATAGCCTCTGCTCCGCTTAAGCAAACGTCAACACGGACATTGTACGGCTGCATTAGCCCCTCTGCAATTATCAGGTTTGTGTTAATGTCATCTACAACAAGTATTTTTGCATCCGGTGCAACGAACTCGGTTGATGACCTTTCTCCCGATGATTTTGTATAGTTATCTGTTACGCCGTTAAATATATTTGCACAAGGTACAGCGAAAATAGGTGTAGTCAGAACATTAATGCTTTTTGCGGGCATTATATCGCCGTATTCCGCTACAAGAACAACCATTGCATTTGTGCCTGCATTTCCGTACCGCATCTCGATGCTTTCATATAAATCAGCAGCAAGAAAAGCGACGGAATATTGATTAACGTTAAGCTCATCATGAAACTCCGCAGCTGATGAAGCAATTTTATAAGCTATTTCCAGTTCGTCCAGCGTACTTTTGAGTGACTCAATCAGGAACTCACGCTGCTCATATATAAGCACATTATGAGAGGCTGCATTGTTGACAAACGCAATTCCTTTTTTATTGGCAATCTCTTGAGGCAATACAACCGTAAAGACCGTTCCTCTTCCGAATTCCGAATCTACGATTACATCCCCACCCATTGAGTGTATTAGATTCTTGGTTATTGCAAGACCAAGCCCTGTTCCTTCCGCATCCTTGTTCATTCCCATGTCAAAGCGGGTGTATTCGTCAAATAGCTTCTCTATATCGTCTTTTTTTATGCCTCTTCCGGTATCTGTTACTTTTATTATCAGGTGTACATTGAACTCGTCAATTTCCTCTGTGAATAATGTAAATGAGATGGAGCCTTTATCGGTGTACTTAACCGCATTGCTCAGCAGGTTCAGTATTACCTGACGGATTCGTACGACATCGCCTTTAAACACACTAGGCATTCTGCAATCAACATCAACAATTAACCGAAGCTTTGCATCCAGTGCGCGTGGCTTAATAATATTGATAACATCATTTATAAGTGATGTCATCATGTATTCTTCCGAAACAATTTCCAATTGTCCGGTTTCAATTTTTGAAAGGTCTAATATATCATTAATAATATCAAGAAGGCTGTCTCCCGCTTGCATTATTGTTGAAATAAAACCTGTTGCCGCATCGGGTAAATCCTCACGAAGCGCAAGGTCTGCCATTCCCATAATTGCACTTAGCGGCGTGCGTATTTCATGACTCATTCGAGCCAGGAAGTTACTTTTTGAACGGCTTGCCTGCTCTGCCATTTCTTTTTTTGCGATATCCGTGACATCGTTCATTACCAGAAACACACCCGCAAACTCTGCATTATCCTGATAAAACGGTGTTACACTTCCTCTGTACTTATTATCGCCGGTATCGATGTCAATGTATTCATTTGATTTATCCGAACCATCGTTTGATATAAGGCTCATCATCCGCTCCACAACATCGCTTGTCAGCACCGGAGGGTAGTAACGTTCGATTATATTATATAATGAACGCCCGTTAAGTAATGATACATCATCGATTCCTACATGCTCTCCGACGGATTTGCTGCCAAACAGGAATTCCTGATCCTTACTGAAGGCGAAAATTAAATCCGGGCATGATTCAAGCAGCAATCGCAGATACGTCTCCTGCAGTTGCTTTTCATAGAGGATTCCCCTGTTCAGATTAGCTTGCGTGCTGATGTTCATTTTGCTGACTTCATAGCGTTTTGCAAGCGTTCTAAGCTCCCGCTCGAGCTTTTTGTTTTCAAGCTCGGCGGCTTTTAAGTTTTGCAACAATTCATCGTAATTATTACTGCTGTCACAATAAGCGTCCAATAGAATCTCCCCCGTGCAGCTATTTATCGCCTATAATTAGCTGTTAAACTATAAGAATCGCTATCGAGTAATTATGGTATCGGTTGGTAGGAATGCCGTCTCTTTCTCCCGTGGGACATATTTCGCCGCCTGCACTACCCATCATAAACGGGATATCAGAGCGTAAAAAGTCTCTTGCAATCTCAAATTCTTCATTATGATTATCGGTCATTGTAACAACACGGCGTACAACGCATGAGAACATCAACACACCGTTAACATCAGGCATGTCATTGATTTCCTTGACTTTCTGCTTAGTTGTTGCCAAAACGTCTGCGGCTTCACATTTGAGCAGCGTAAACGTAGAGCCTTCATCAACATTGCCGTGGAACTTTGCCGTTCCGCTGTCTGTAAAAGAATCGAGAACCCGTATGACAGGCACGCCGTCGTAGTCATCGCGGGATTTTTGGTCAATCGAGAATGGAAGGAACAGGTAATTTACCGATGAAATACCACTCGTTTCAAACCCGATGCTTTCAAAGTATTTATATGAGTTAAGCTCGTTAATTTCATGTACAAATGAGCCGACGGAGCTTGTTATTTCGCCTTTGTAGGGCATGGTATTTTCCTTTGGTATCGTGCCGATTAGGAAACGCGGGTTAATATTGCCGTAGCAAAGGATAAACGGCATTTGGTCCTTACTTGTTTTTCCATTATAGAGTGTTTCGCTGTCTTCAAAGGTCGGGGTGTCGTCAATTGCCAGTGTTCCGAAAATCGGTGTTTTTGGAACACAGTTTTGCCACTTTTCAATATAACTGTCCCCTGCAAGCTGCAGTCCGACAGGCGGGAATATCAATGCAAGACGTGGTTCTTCTGTTTCGCCTTCCGATGCACTTTCATGTGCTGTTTTAATTGATTTATCTACATCATCACTGAGAATATCCGTCAATCCCGTTTTAAAGCGTACATCATCGGAGGTCATAATGAAAATTGTTAAAATCATCTCACCGGCTTCGCCGTTAACGGCTTGAGCTGCTGTTGTTACTCCTAATACGTCAAAAGGAAAGCTCTCGGATATAAACTGCACCATTCCGCTTCTTATAAATTCGGGGTGACACATAATAATTCCTACGGTATTGGCTTTAAGCTCTATCTTCTCCTTAATCTGTGCGTTGAGTTCATCAAGAGCCAAATCCTGATCATCAATTTCATATGTAAAGATACTTGCACACTTTAGCATAATAACCCCTTCCTTATGGTCAGTTTTTTGTTGTTTCTGATATAATATCATATTGTTTGCTCATTGTCAGTATCACATTTATTTTTTTGTTTTTTTGCTTTTTGCACCATCACCCTGCAACCCTACAGATTGTTGGTGTTTTAAACTCCGGACCGTATATGTTGTGGAATTTTGAAAATTTTTTGCTTTTTTCTTCTCTTATTTAATTGACATTAATGCCTGTGTGTTGATATAATGTGCCGGTAAACAAAGAGGGAAAAACTACTATTATTTTTGGAGGAATAACAATGAAAAAAGTTCTGGCATTATTACTTGCGGCAATGTTCATTTTCGCAATGGTTGCTGCCTGTGACAGCTCCGGCTCGGACACTTCAGGCGATGTAACAAAGGATAACATCAAAATCGGTGTTGTTCATATCGGACCGCTTGCCGACCAAGGCTACACCTACAATCATCACATCGGTGCACTTAAAATGATTGAAAATCTCGGACTCAAAGAGGAGCAATACATTCCGAAGTTTGCAGTCGGCACCGAAGCGGCAGATGTTACCGCCGCTATTAACGAGCTTATTCAAGAGGGATGTCAAATCGTTTTCGCAACAAGCTTTTCTCATCAGTTCCAAATGATTGAAGCTGCAATGGAAAATCCGGACGTTGTTTTCTGTCACGCAACAGGAGCAAATGCTCATGGTTCGGGGCTTGATAACTACCACAACTATTTTGCAAAAATCCACGAGGCACGTTATCTCGGCGGTATAGCTGCAGGTCTTGCTACCGAAACAAATAAGCTCGGTTATGTCGCAGCTCATCCGTTTGCTGAAGTTATTTCCGGATTTTCTGCATTCTATCTTGGTGCACTCAGTGTAAATCCTGATGTTACCATGGATGTTATCTACATCAACTCATGGGGCGACCCTCCTCTTGAGCAGCAGGTGGCAACACGTCTTATCGAGCTTGGAGCCGACGTTATAGCACAACACTCCGACAGTGCAACTCCGGCAATCGCAGCAGAAGAAGGCGGAGTATTCCATGTGGGTTACAACAACGATATGCGAAGCACAGCTCCGAATGCATCACTTCTTTCACCGCGTATCGACTGGAGCATTTACATGACATTCGCAGTTAAGAGCTTGCTTGACGGCACACCGATTCCGGTGGACTGGGGCGAGGGTCTTGAATCCGGTGCGGCATTTATCACAGAATTGAATAATGCCATTGTCGCCGATGGAACAGCTGCAGCAATTGATACCGCAAAAGCTGAAATCATCGCAGGAACAAGGCAAATCTTCAGCGGACATTTATTGGATAATAACGGAAACAACGCAATTATTACCTCTTACGAAGGAGATGTCCTCTTTGAATTTACCGGTTCGGACTCAGTTTTCCACGAATCAACTGCAACATCCGCACCTAGTTTTAATGTTGAGTATCTCGCAGGTATAAATGTAGTTTCATAAGACTCATAAAAAGAGAGGGAGCATTTCAAATTGCTCTCTCTTTTTTTGTTATAATTCTTGATAAAATTGAATACTGTGTTATACTGGAAAACAATCAGAGGGGGCAGGTAAAAATAAATGGAAGTTCGCAGCGACGCTGTTGTTAAACTACAAAATATTTCCAAATCCTTTGGTACTGTTCAGGCAAACAGGGATGTTTGCTTTGAGCTGAGAAGAGGAGAGATTCTTGCACTCCTTGGCGAAAACGGCTCGGGAAAAACTACACTTATGAACATGCTGTCGGGAATTTATTATCCGGACAGTGGTGCTATTTATGTCGACGGCAAGGAAGTCATTATCCGCTCGCCAAAGGACGCCTTTGACCTCGGAATCGGTATGGTTCATCAGCATTTTAAGCTGGTGGATGTGCTGACTGCTGCGGAAAATATCATTCTCGGTCTAAAAGGCAGTGCATTTGTCAACCGCAAAAAGCTGGCAGATGAAATCAGTGAAATTTCAGCCAAATACGGCTTTTCATTAGACCCGAACAAGAAAATATATGATATGTCCGTAAGTGAAAAGCAAAAAGTAGAGATTGTAAAGGTTCTCTATCGCGGTGCGGATGTTCTAATTCTCGATGAGCCTACGGCGGTACTGACACCTCAGGAAGCTGATATTTTGTTTGAAATGCTGCGAAAAATGAGAGACGACGGAAAAGCGGTTATTATAATCACTCATAAACTAAATGAAGTGCTTTCATTATCCGACAGAGTTTGCATTCTGAGAAAAGGTGAGCTTGTCGGTGAGCTTCAAACAAAAGATGCAAACGTTCAATCGCTTACGGAAGGAATGGTAGGCAGAACAGTCAATCTTGAAATACAACGCGAAGCAGGTGCTCTTGGTGAGGAGCGGATAACTGTTTCAAACTTAACATGCTTAAATGAAGATGGGCTAAAAGCACTTGAAGATGTTTCATTCGGGCTTAGAGCCGGTGAGATTCTCGGTGTTGCAGGTATCGCCGGCAGCGGCCAGAAGGAGCTTTGCGAATCGATAACCGGACTCTACCCTGTAGAGAGCGGAAGTATAATTTTCCATGATAACGAGGTTTCCGGAGAGCTTTCGGGACTTTCACCGACAGAGATTGCGAAAAAAGGTGTTCATCTTGCATTTGTTCCCGAGGACAGGCTTGGTATGGGGCTTGTAGCCGGGCTTGATATGGTTGATAATATGATGCTCAAAAGCTATCATGATAATAAAGGCTTTCTGATTGACAGAAAAAAGCCGAAGGATGCAGCAGAAAAGCTTATAAAATCTCTTGAAATAGTAACTCCCGGCGTATCAACACCGGTTCGCCGCTTATCAGGAGGTAATGTGCAAAAGGTACTGTTGGGACGTGAAATAGATTCAGACCCGTCTGTGCTTGTTGTTGCATACCCTGTTCGAGGGCTCGACATAAACTCTTCTTATACAATATATAATCTGCTTAACGATGAAAGAAAAGCGGGTGTCGCAGTTTTATTTGTCGGTGAGGATTTGGATGTATTGCTTGAGTTATGCGATAGAATTATGGTGCTTTGCGGAGGGCGTCTGAGCGGAATTGTGGATGCGACAAAAGCAACAAAGGAAGAGCTTGGATTATTAATGACAAGTGTAAATGATGGTATGTGATGGAAGAAGAAAAAGTAACAACCGAAGAGAAGGACGAAGCAGGGGAAGCTGACACAGAAGCTGTCAGTAACCTGATTGCCGGGCATGATGATTACAAGGAGCATCATGAGCCTTTAGTCCGTATGATAAAACGCGACAGCATATCAACTGCAAGAGCCGTGGCTGTCAGAGCTGCCGCTATTGCAGGAGCTTTGCTGGTCGGCGGAATACTTATATTACTGATGGGACACAATCCCGTGTTTGTATACGGCGATATGATAAACGGCTCACTCGGTTCGGCTTTGGTGCTTCGCGAAACAGCCCGGATGGCTATACCGCTTTTGATTACCGGAATGGGTATTGCTCTTGCGTTTAAAATGCGTTTTTGGAATATCGGAGCTGAGGGGCAAATTATTGCAGGTGCTACGGCTGCAAGCTATTTTGCACTGTTTCATCATCAGAGTATGCCATCCCCAATTCTCTTGATGGTAATGTTTGCCGCAGCAGTTGTTGCAGGCGGTGTATGGGGAATGATTCCTGCAATTTTTAAAGCAAAATGGAACACAAATGAAACACTATTTACATTAATGCTAAATTATATTGCTCTTGAGGGAATAAGATACCTTCAGTACGGACCATGGCGTGACCCCGGAATGATGGGTTTCCCTGTAATTTCCATGTTTAATGCAAGTGCCCGTCTTCCACGAGTGTTCGGTGTGCATATAGGATGGATCATTGCTCTGGTGCTTGTTGCACTAGTTTATATTTATATGAAAAAAAGCAAGCAGGGCTACGAAATCACTGTTGTCGGCGAGAGTATCCAAACGGCAAAATATGCAGGAATCAACGTTAAGCTGGTATTTCTGCGTACTATGTTTATTTCCGGTGCAATAGCCGGTATTACAGGTTTTATCACAGTTGCGGGTGCAAATTTTACAGTATCAGAGGGTGTCACCGGTGGCGTAGGATTTACTGCAATTACAGTTGCGTGGCTTGCAAAATTAAATCCTGCGGCAATGATTGCAATATCGGTTTTTCTTGCAGTTTTGCAAAAAGGCTCGGGAACAATTCAAACCATTTACAACATTCCCGAAGCTGCTGCTCAACTGCTTATCGGTCTTATTCTATTCTTTATGCTCGGATGTGAATTTTTCTTGAATTACAAGCTTATATTCAGAAAATCAAAGAAAGGAGAAGCTGTATAATGCTTGGAGGTTTTGATTTTACCAACTTCTTCTTTATGGCTGTAATAGCTGCTACTCCGCTTCTTTTTGCAACACTGGGTGAAATATTGACACAAAAATCAGGAAGCTTAAACCTTGGTGTTGAAGGCATGATGTTTATGGGTGCCGCCGCAGGTATTGCCGCTTCGTATTTTTATGAAACTGCCGCAGGCGACGCAACATCAGGTATGGTTTCCGCACTGCTTGCGGTTCTGATAGGATTTCTTGCAGGTGCACTAGGCGGTTTTATTTATAGTGTGCTGACCGTTACATTAAGAGCAAACCAAAATGTCACCGGTCTTTCTCTCACCATTTTCGGTATAGGTGCCGGAAATCTGGTCGGAGAACTGATAGGCATAAGAGCAGGAGGTTTTACAACAGTCTCCGATTCCACAAAATTGGTTTTTTCCGGATTAAACATACCTGTTCTCAGTGAAATCCCTGTTATAGGAAGGCTTTTCTTTTCATATAACTTTATGGTTTATCTTGCCATTGCAACTGCAGTTATTTTGATTATATTATTTAACAAAACCCGTGTCGGTCTGAATCTGCGCGGTGTCGGTGAAAATCCAGCAACGGCAGATGCTGTCGGAATTAATGTAACCAAATATAAATATATAGCCGCAACAGTCGGCGGCGGAATTTGCGGGCTTGGCGGTGTTTACATCTCTATGGCAACTGTCGGCGGTAATGCGGGAACATGGATAGATAACTGCATTGCAGGTCGCGGATGGATTGCTGTCGCACTCGTCATATTTGCTGCGTGGAGACCGTCCCGAGCTATCATCGGAGCATTTCTTTTCGGCGGTTTGTCGGCACTCTGGCTGTACTTCGACCCATGGATTAATATATATCTGCCGGACGTAACCATACCGCAGCAAATATACAATGTGCTCCCGTTTGCAGCAACCATTCTTGTGCTGATATTCACAAGCATCAGGCAAAGCAAGGAGCACTCGCAGCCAAAAGCATGCGGGACTAATTATTTCAGAGAAGAACGATAAAAAAGAGGTCTAAGACCTCTTTTTTTGTGTTATTCTTTGGCTTTATAGTCCTGTTGCTTCGAGTCCGGCTTTTATGGATTCCATTTCAATTTCAAAGCCGGCTTTTTGTGCTGCCCATACAACTGCTCCTGCTACGGGCGGAGCGTCCAGTGCTGTGTACTCCACTGCGCGACCCTTCAGAGCATCGTCAACACGCATTTTGATAAAATCATGCAGAAGCTTTACTTTTTGCTTTACAAATACAGAGCCTGCAAGTGTTACACTTACTGCTTTATCTGCCGGGAAGTCTAAATCCATTATAAGACGTGCAATTGCACCTGCGTATTGTTCTGCGGATTCTTCCAGAATTCCCAGAGCAACTGCATCACCTTGTGCTGCTGCATTAAAAACTGTGCTGTTTAATGCTACTGCATCTACCTTGCCTTCATAATATTTTTCGGTAAGGATTTCAAGGTAATCCTCTCTGCGAGTAATGCCGATTAAATCGAACAGCATATCCTTCATAACGGTTGGTCGTCCTAGCTTATACAGCTCATTATATACGGAACCGATTGCTCTGTGTCCGTACCAATGACCTCCGCCTAAATCGTCCGTAAACGCCCCAAGACCGCATACTTCAACTGCTGTGCCTTTATTGTCAATAGCAGCGAGTTTAAAGCCTGTGCCGTTTATTGCACATATTCCCACACAATCAGGGCAACCGGCGGCGACACCCAAAAATGCATCATTACACATTATATGATTTTCAAATCCTATTTTCCGTACCATTTCGGATATCATTTTTTGCTGTGCATTTGTATCAACGCCCGCAATACCAAAAACTGCAAAGGTTATATCTTTGATTGTAACTCCTGCATCCTTTACCACACGGGGAAGTAACTCTCCTAGACGCTCGTTTAGTTCTGTGTAAGAGCCCTTCATCACTTCATGATTTAATGGTCCGTATGCAGTCGAGCCGATACAGTTACCATTTTCATTAAAAATCGCGAGATGGCTTTTTGTCGCTCCACCATCAACGCCCAGAACTAACATTCCACTCATTTAAAAAACCTCGGTAAATTCTCTTTATTTGCCTCAAGCATTTCATTAAGCATCGGCAATGCTTTTGCTATATCTCCGACAAGAGGGTGTATCATAAGTGCTTCAAGTGCTATATCTCTGTCGCCTTCAAGTGCCGCACGTACCGCAAGCTTTTCATAAGATTTTACAGCTCGCATTAGCCCGACGACGTACTCATTATACACACTTATTCTCTGCGGTTCAATGCCATTTTTGCCCAAGCGGCATAATACTTCAATTACGTCACTGTCGTCCATAAACGGTACCGCACCGTTATTTTTCGCAGCAACAACATGCAGTTCCTTTTTATCGCAAGCAATTGATTCTGCTGCTGATACCGCTGCCGTCGCATATAGTGCACCCCCACGCTCCGCAAGCTCTGCCGGTTTTTCCTTTAATTCCGGGCTTGCGTACTTTTCGCGAAGCTTACCTTCTATTTCCAGACAAATTTCTCCGCGGGTTTTTTCTGCATCAAGACATTTTTGAATTTGCTCACTGCGGGCATAAAAATAGTTCAGATACGATGACGGGACATACGGAATCGCTTTCATGAGTGCAGGGTCAATATGTGCTACCGGGTTATTTTTCATAGCGGTATCTGCTTTTCCTGCAAGTGATGAGATTATGTTTTCCTTCTCGCCGTGTTTTACCACACTTGTTATCCAACTCAGATGGTTAAGCCCGACATATTCATAATCGAAGTCATATGTTTCCAGAACATCGGCAACTCCTTTTACCATGTTTATGGGGCAGTTACAAAGTCCTACCATGTTTGTGTCCGTCAGATTAAGTACTGCTTCCGCTATTATCCCTGACGGGTTTGAAAAGTTAATAAGCCATGCGTCGCTTGCCGAAAGACGCTTCATGTCTTCGACAATTTCCATTATTACAGGCACTGTGCGAAGTGCTTGCATAAAGCCACCGGCTCCGGTTGTCTCTTGTCCCAGCATACCGTATTTAAGCGGTATTTTTTCGTCCAGTATTCTTCCTTCCATTCCTCCGGGGCGTATTTGAGCAAATACAAATGAACTTCCGTCAAGTGCGAGATTTCTGTCTGTTGTCAGTATTACTTCGCCCTTAAAGCCGCCCTTTTCAAGCTGTCGCTTTGCCAGTCCTCCTACCAGATTAAGACTCGCTTCATTAATATCCATTAATACGATTTTGTTAAAGCCCAGCTTGTCATTTCGCTCAACAAATCCTTCAATCAGTTCCGGCGTATACGTACTTCCCGCTCCGATTATTGCTGCTTTTGACATTCTTTTACCTCCTGTTTGTTTTTATCAACTGTTCTGTTAAGTAATTCTGTCATTAATAGTAAGAGCAGAGAGAATCCCAGAATGAAGTACGGATAAAAACCGATTCCGATAAATCCCGCAATCAGCCCCAGAAGCGGCGGCATAAATGTTGAGCCTGTGTATGCTCCCGCCATTTGTACTCCGATGATTGCTCTTGAGTTTTCTGCTCCGAAATTACTCGGGGTCGAGTGTATTATTGACGGATATACAGTTGCACATCCAAGTCCAAGTACAACGAGTCCTATTAGGCTCACCCAGTCTGCCTGTACGGGCAGCATTATCATTGCTATTCCGGAAATCATTATGGCTACGCTGCCTCGTATCATATTTCTGTCACCGGCTTTATCCGCAACAAAGCCGCCTAAAAACCTTCCTGCCGTCATTCCCCAAAAGAACAATGCACCGTAGCCGGCTGCTGTTTCTTCGGGTATTCCTCGTTGCAATACAAGATAGCTGACTGCCCAAAGCATTGTTGATGCTTCTGCTGCACAGTATGCAAAAAAAGCAGGTAATACAAGCTTTACGCCTTTAATACGAAATATCTGAGGCAGTGTCATTGCTTTGCCCCGCTCTTCTGCGGACGGTATTCCACCCTTGAGCTTTCTCCACAGAGGCAGACTTGCAAACAGTACAACTGCAATACCGACCTGCATCATTGATACTGAGAAATATCCTGTTTCCCATCCAAGTCCGTGTGTAAGGCTATATCCCATGATATACGGGCTGATAATGGCTCCTACGCCCCAGAACGAATGCAGCCAGCTCATATGGCGTGAGCTGAAATGCAGTGCCACATAGTTATTAAGTGCTGCGTCAATAGTCCCGGCTGCAAGTCCGTACGGTACAGCAAACATACACAGCATCCAAAACGCACTTGCATTTGAGAAACCAAACATTGCGACAGCGGCTACAGACACACCGATTGCAGTTGTAAGCCCTGCTCCAAGGCGGCGGGTTATTCTGTCAGACATCAGGCTCGATACAATAGTCCCCCCGGCAATAATCATAGTGACAATACCGGCATACGAGAAGTTTGTACCAAGCTGTACATACATAACAGGCCACGCAGAGCCGAGAAGCGAATCAGGCAATCCAAGCCCAATAAACGCAAGATAAATAATTGATAATAATAATGCTACCATATTTTTCCTTCTATCTGCCTATATCATAAACTGAGCGTACTTTTAGGTTTCTGGGGTCGCCTCTTACTATTTCTACAGTTACGCTGTTTGCGTTTATGTCGAAGTAGTTGTCACTGAGTACAAAGTCTTCGTCATCTGAGTAGATTTCGACGCTTTTTGCAAAAGCCTCTGCTGTTACTGTTATATTATTACCTTCTCGTTTTACTGTTAATTTCGGGTCTAGGAAGGTGTAGTGTTTTGGCATGCAGAACTGGACTGTTCCCGTGGAGACTATTTTGCCGTTTACTTCAAGCTCGTAGCTGAAGTAGTCGGAGAGCTCGTTACAGTCGGAGAAGTCGAATTCAGGGAGCCATAGGGATGATAGGGCTTCTACCGCTATTTTTTCTTCGCCGCTTTTGTGGATTTTTGCAGAGGGGTCACGAAGTGCCCATCTTACTATGCCGGAGACTTTCTCCATTGTTTCGTTTGCAACGCTTAGCTGTGCGGCTTTTTTGATTGGCTCGGGCTGAGCTACGCAGAAGGGGCGTTCTGTCATTTCTCCTGTTTCGTTGCAGGATATCATCATCGGTGCAAAGAAGCGTTTTGCGTAGTAATGGAGCACTTTCCAACGTCCGAAGTAATCGAGGGATGCCCATGAGGCTACAGGCCAGATGTCGTTGAGCTGCCAGTAAATCGCTCCCATGCAGCGTCCTCTGTTGCGACGCCAATGTTCTACCCCGTAGCGTATGGCGTCGGCTTGCAGGAGCTGTGAGGCGTATAATAGATGGTCAAATTGCTCGGGATAACGGTACATGGTTGAGAGGTAGCCGAGAATTTTCCCGTTTGCACCCGTATTTCTTTGGTGCATTTCCATTACTCTTGAGAAAATATTTCTATCCTCGGGTAATGTAAAGGATTCCACGGTTTTTAAGCCCGGGAAGCTCTGGAAGCCAAACTCGGATGCGTAACGGAAATGGAATTTGCGGTATTCACTGAACGGTTTAAAGCCGTGCCACACGTCCCAATAGTGAACATCGCCTCTGTTCGGGTCGTTCGGTTCGTCAAAGCTGCCGCCGCTTGAAGCTGAGGCAGGCCAGTAGTATGTTTGCGGGTCGTGCTCTTCCAGAACTTGCGGGATAATATATTCAAACATTTTAATATAATCCGCTCTTTGCTTAAGTGTTGCTGTGTACCAGCCGTCGTGGTGTGCTTGTTCAAGCTCATTGTTGCCGCACCAGAGTCCGAGTGAAGCATGGTGCCGTAAGCGTTTTATATTATCCACCATTTCAGCACGAATGTTCTCTTCAAATTCGGGTGTAAGCTCATATATCGCACAACAGAACATAAAATCCTGCCATACAATTAATCCCAGCTCGTCGCAGATATCATAGAAATCATTACCCGGGTAATAGCCGCCTCCCCAAATTCGAATTGCATTAAAGTTTGCAGCGACACAGTCCTCAAGCAGACTGCGTTTCTGTTCGGTTGTTATGCGTGAAAATATATTGTCCTCGGGTATGTAGTCGGCACCCATTGCGAAGATGTTTACGCCGTTAATGCAGTGTGAAAATGATTCACCCCATTTGTCTTCCTGACGGGTTATTGTCATGGTACGAAGCCCGATTCTGCGTTCCCACACATCAAGCTCTTTATCGCCTTGCTTTAAAGCAACACGTACATTATATAAGGGTTGCTTGCCGTAGCCGTTTGCCCACCAGAGCTCAGGGTTCTTTATGGTAATAGGCTCACCCATGCCGCAGCATGATGGTATGCTGTTGTCTGATTCGTCTGTTTTGCATGATATTTGACTCGCAAACACTTCTCCGCCCGGTGCGGTAACTTTTATTTCTATGCCGTCACATTCGCCCGAGCATTCGATGTCAAAATCAAGCTCTACAGCTCCGCTGTCCAAATGCTCCTGTGTGACATATACACTGTCAAGCCTTCCCGCACCCACATATGCAATGGAAATGTCACGCCAAATGCCTGCGTCGGGGAGTCTCGGACCCCAATCCCAGCCGAACATACAGTGGGTTTTACGGATTTGCGGGAAACCACGCATTGCATCCCCTGTGCCGTCTACAAAGATTTCATTGTGCCGCTCTGCGATATACTTTGTCGGTGAGTAAAATGTCAGCTTTAGTTCATTTCCGCTCTTTTTAACCTTATCGGTTATATCAAACTCCCATGTTCTGTGCATATTATCGGCATAGCCTATTCGCTGACCGTTTAGGTCAATATCACAAAGAGTATCAAGACCTTCGCAGATAAGCAGTATTTCCTTAGAATCATTGTCTTCAGTATCAAAGCTGCGTGAAAAAACGAAATCATAATCCATTAATTTCAATGCTTCAAGCTCATTATCACGCCAATACGGGTCAGGCATTTTGCCGAGATTCAGTAATGTTGAATAAACCGAGCCGGGTATTGCTGCTTGCATTTGCTCGTTTTTAAAAGGTGATTCGCCGAGAATTTCCATTTTCCATGAACCGTTAAGTGATTGTTGTCTCATTTTGAACCTCCGAATTTATTTCAAGATTATGTTTATTCCTTACTCGTCTGAAAACGATTATATATGATACTGATAATAATGTCATTGCAAAGGGCCATGCAAGCGGGTCTGAGAGCATTACACCCCAATCACCTAAAACTCTTGTTAACATTACAACCGAGACGATACGCAGACCAAGCTCTACAAATCCTGACATCATTGGAATAAAGGTGTTTCCAAGCCCTTGTAATGCTGAGCGGTAGATGAACAGCAGGTATAAAAACGGCAGTCCCAAGGTCATTACTCGCAGTTGCCGCACCCCTATGTCAAGAACCATGTTGACTTGTTCAGGGTCACCGTCAATGAGCAAGCTAAGGATTTGGCGACCAAACGGGAGTGTGAAAGCCATAATTACTGCAACCGAGCCAAGTGCAAGCTTTAAGCCGTCTTTGAGACCTTGCTTCACACGGTCAAACTGCTTTGCACCAAAGTTTTGTGCAATAAATGTGGCGATTGAGCCTTCCAAAGCTCCGCCTGCAATCATAAGCAGGCTGTACATACGCTTTGCTGCTGCTATGCCCGCAACGAACTCAGTTCCGAATGCATTGACGTGACGTTGTACAATCAATCCGCCAACTTCAATAATCGCATTTCTAAAGCCTAGCGGAAGAGCCAGTCTTAAAAGAGGCCATGCACTCTTTGGGTCAAATTTATAGCTCCTGCCTTGAAGTACGCTTATTTTCCTTATAACCCATATGCAAAAACTGAGTGCTACGGCTTGAGCTATCAGTGATGCGGCTGCAACACCTGCAATACCAAAAGGTATTATTAGAATCAAGTCAAATGATATATTGACAACAGTTGCTATAATCATTGCGCGCAGAGGTGTTTTGCTGTCGCCGAGTCCGTAGAGAATCATTGCCGCAAGATTATATCCGAACATAAGAGGCATACCTGCCCAAATCCAACTCAGATATGTAACAGAGCCATCTATTAGAGCTTCGGGGGTGTGCAGCAGTTCCATTAAGGGTCTGCATATAAAAATACCTGTTGCTCCTAAAATAATTGAAAATGCTACTGCAAAATATATTGCTGTTATGAATGCTTTTTTAAGACCATCCGTGTCCTTTGCTCCGAAGCGTTGAGCAATCAAGGTGCTAAAGCCTTGGTTTAACCCTATAACTGCACTGAGCACCAACCAGTGCGGGCTTACGGTTGCTCCTATGGATGCAAACGCACTGACACCCAGCATCCGTCCTATTATTGCACTGTCCGCAACCACAAAAAACATTTGCAGGACATTTGAAATAATTAAAGGTATAGAAAACCTTACCATAAGACGAAGCGGTTTACCCTCCGTCATATCCTTAATATTAGTCACTATTTAACTTCTCATCCAGTAGTTTTTGTATACCCTCTATTGACATACCGGGCATTGCACCCATCAGCCGTACTTGTCGGAGTACCATTTCCGGAATTGCGTTGAGGTGCATGTATTCAAGTGTACCCGGCTCCGGTTTGGTATTGATTCTTGCAAACATGGGACTTTTTTCAACAAGCTCCTGCAGTAAGGCTTCCCCGTTTTTCATTCTCTTAATATCACGGACAGTTGTGTTAACCCCTGCTTTGTGTGGAATATCTGCTGTTGATTCGACTGCAACATCTGCTTTTAGTGCAATATTGCGTGATGAGTGTCCCAGCATGATTTCATAATCTGCTGTTAGTACGTGCCAGTCTTTTATTTCTGTGTTGTAATAAGCAAATGCACTTTTATCAAGCTTAAATGTTACAGCTTGTGTTTCTCCTGCTGCAAGTGAAACCTTTGCAAAGCCTTTTAGCTCTTTGTCTGCACGTATTAGCCTATCGTCTTTTACTTTTTGCCCGACGTATAATTGTACTATTTCCTTACCTTCCCTGCTTCCCGTGTTTTTCACATCAACCGTCACGGTCAATGTCTCTGAATCCTTGATAGATGAGGCACTCAGACGCATATTTGAATACTCGAAGTTTGTATAGCTTAGTCCAAAACCGAACGGGAACAGCACATCCATTTCCTTTGTATCATAGTATCGATATCCTACAAAAATACCCTCACGGTATTCTGTCACATCCTGCTCTCCGAGATAGTAGAGATATGACGGATTATCACTGAGCTTTATCGGGAACGATTCTGCAAGCTTACCACAGGGATTCGCAACACCAAAAAGTATATCCGCAACAGCTCCGCCGCCTGCCTGTCCGCCCAGATAGGCTTCGACAAGTCCGCTGACTTTATCCAACCACGGCATTTCAACGGGTGAACCGTTGAATAATACAACCACCGTGTTGGGATTAGCAGCGGCAACAGCCTCAATAAGCTTATTTTGCCCTTCGGGCATGCACATATGAGTCCTGTCGTAGCCTTCTGACTCATAAGCAGGCGGGAGTCCTGCAAACACCACACAAACGTCTACAGCCTTTGCTGCAGCGACAGCTTCATCTTCTAGTGCACTGTCCGAGTCATCACAGTAATTTGTGTTATATCCCTTGCAGTACTTTACATTTGCATTTTCGGCTGCTGCTTCTAGTGCCGATGTCATTTTTATCGGATTGACCTGAGAACTGCCTGCACCCTGATATCTTGGTTTCTCCGCAAACTCACCAATGAACGCAATTTTTGCATCCTTGCTGAGTGGGAGTATATTATTTGCATTCTTTAAAAGTACAATTGATTCCGAAGCTATTTTGCGTGCAAGTGCATTATGCCTGTCTTTGTCTGCTTGTGTAATTTCTTTTCTGCCGGCAGTATTTGAGTCGGGGTGTAGCTTTATAATCAGCTTAAGCAAACGCTCAATGGCTAAGTCTAAGACCTCTTCCTTAAGCTTGCCTGTGCGTACAGCTTGGACAATGTAAACATCATTTGACGGCTCGGCAACACCCGGCATTTCGAGCTCCAGCCCCGCTGCAAGTCCTTTTACGCGGTCATTGACAGCACCCCAGTCACTGACGACTATTCCGTCAAAGCCCCATTCGTCACGCAAAATTTCCGTCAACAAACTATGGCTTTCGGATGCGTACTCACCGTTTACTCTGTTATATGAGCACATTACTGTTGTTGGCTTTGATTCCTCTACTGCTTTTTTAAACGCAGGGAAATAAATTTCACGCAAGGTTCGCTCATCTATACGGGAATCACTCGACCAGCGGCGTGTTTCCTGATTATTTGCGGCATAGTGCTTTAAGCTTGTACCAACACCCTTGCTTTGAACACCATTTATAAATGCTGTTGCCATTTCTCCCGCAAGAAACGGGTCCTCGGAAAAATATTCAAAATTGCGACCGCAAAGCGGTGAGCGTTTAATATTAACCCCGGGTCCCAGTACAATGCTAATATCCTCGGCACTAGCCTCATCACCTATTGCCGCTCCCATTTCCACCAGAAGCTCTCTATCAAATGAACATGCTGAAAGCACCGCAGGTGGAAAACATGTTGCAGGAATACTTGTTCTGTCGCCCGAAGAAGGTCCCGAGCTTATTTTACGCAAACCATGAGGTCCGTCAGTCATAAGAATCGAAGGCACATCAAGCCTCTCTACAGGCTTAGTCTCCCAGAAATTCATTCCGGAACAAAGCCCCGCCTTCTCTTCAAGTGTCATCTTGGCAATAATTTCCTTAATATTCATAATCTTTCTCCTTATTTTATATGAGAAATGTCAAAATAAAAAACTCGCCTTGATATAATATCACATAGAGAAGCTAAATCAAGCAAAACTTGAAGTTGTCAGGAGAACCGTCCCCCTGACAACTTTCTGGTATCTCTTGGTTATTTTATACTTCTTTTCTGTTTCTGGAGAATTCCCATGGGTCGTGGATTTTTGGGACGTCGCTTAGGAGCTGGACTGTGTAGTCTGCTTTTGGGTTTAAAACGACCTCATTTGCGGAGCCAAACTCAACGAATTTACCTTTTTCCATTATGTACACGGTGTCTGAGACGTAGTATGCAAGCCCCATGTCATGCGTGATGAATATAATTGTCATACCAATTTCGTCTCGTAGTTTTAAGAGCATATCAAGTATTGTCGCACGTGAACAAGCGTCAATCATTGATGTCGGTTCATCAGCGAGAAGGATTTTCGGTTTAAGTAAGAATATCCGTGCAATCATTAGGCGTTGCATTTGTCCGCCTGAGAGTTCAAACGGATACTTGTTTGTCATTTCCTCATACTTGAGATTAACAAAGCTACATGCCTCACTCATCATTTCAAACTTCTTGCTGCGGGGCAAGCTCCTGCCGCCTCTCATATGAATGCAGTCCAGTAGTACCGAATCAATTTTGCTGAAAATATTATATGAGGAAAACGGGTCTTGGAAAATTGCCTGTATGCCTTTCCAATACTCTTTCTTTTTTCTGCGGGATCTGATATCACGCTTTTCTCCCATGAAAAAGATTTCACCGTCGGTTACAGACGTTAAGCCCAACAGCATTTTTATTAAAGTGGTTTTTCCGCTGCCCGATTCACCGACAATTGAAATTAAATCACCGGCATAGAATTCAAAGTCGACATTGTTTACGGCTACTGTTTTTTTATTGCCATGTCCAAATATCTTAGTAACACCCTTACCACTCAGGCATAGTTCTCTTTTTTCACTCATTAGAATACGCCTCCCTTAGTTCCTGCTCTGTCATATGACATCTGCATTTACGGTTATTGTCAAATTCATTAAACGCAACATTTAGAACCTTACAGTTAGCTGTTGCATATTTGCAACGTTCGGCAAACCTGCACCCATCGGGAGGTTTCTTGAGATTCGGCGGTGTTCCGGGTATTGCTACAAGCTTAACATCACGTGTACCGTCCTCAGGCACAAGAATTGAGCCCATCAAGCCTTTGGAATACGGGTGTAACGGGTCAAAAATCATCTGGTCGGCAGTACCCGTTTCAACAAGCTGTGCAGCATACATTACCATTATATCGTCTGTAACATTGTACAGAAGCGGCAACTCGTGAGTAATAAAAATCATAGATTTTATGTAGCCCAGTTCCATAAGGTCGTGGAGCATTTTAATAACCATCTTCTGACTTGTTACATCAAGTGCGGACGACGGCTCGTCGGCAATGAGCACCTTTGGTGAGAGAATCGTTGAAACCGCTATAACCGTACGCTGCTTCATACCGCCTGAGAGCTCTACAGAGTACTTATGCAGAGTCTCTTCGGGCAGGTTCAAAACTTCAAACCGCTGACGAGCTAAATCATAAATGTCTTTTTTCTTCGCTTTCGGGTCATGTGCACGGACAACATCCTCGATAAACTTAATTACCTTACGCGTGGGGTTTAGAGCATTCATTGCAGCTTGTGGAATATATGCTATTTCCGTGCCAAGAATTTGCTTTCGCACATCATCGGGTTTCATTCCGGAAATGTTCCGCCCGTCTATGATTATATCGCCGCTCATGTAGTGTAGCGGAGCAAAGTAATAACCCATCAGACTCAGTGCAAGTGTAGATTTTCCGCAACCGGATTCGCCTGCAATACCAAGCGATTTGCCCTCTTCGATTTTGAAGGAAACATCACTTACAGCGTAGACATCCTCGCGAAATCTTGTTATATATTTTGTTGTTAAACCATTTACTTCAAGCATTATTTTACTCATAACATTTCCCCCTAATCTCTGAGCTGCGGGTTGAATACTTGGTCTAACCCCGTGTTCATCAGGTTCATGGAGAATGTGATAAGTGCAATAACTCCGACTACCGGATAATAAGACCACCAAGCACCCATAAGATGTGCGGTGTAACGTGTAGCCCAGTTCATCATCAACCCGAGCGTCGCCGTGTCTGTTGTTTTAGGTCCGAGACCCAACATCGATAGCCCTGCTTCGGCGAGTATGCCTGATGAAACCTGCAGGACAAATGCCATAACAACATACGAAGCAATGTATGGAAGAATGTCTCTGAGAATTATTTTCGGCATTGAGTGCCCGCTTAGCTTACTTAAATTGACATGGTCACGGTTACGAAGCGAGAGTACCTGTGAGCGTACGCTTCGGGTTGTCCATACCCATGAGGTTACACCTATAACGACTGCAACGGTCATAGCTCCTCGTTGCTCCTGTCCGATACTATAGGAAATGAGTATAAGCAGAACTATACCGGGAATGACAGTGAATAGATTAGTGAAGAACATGATGAAATCATCCACTATTCCGCCGATAAATCCGGCGAGCAGACCAAGTATAAGTCCTATGGTTGTGGCAATCGTGCCGGCAATGAGTCCTATCATTAATGATGTACCGATTGCCGAAACAAGCTGACGAAACACATCACGGCCAAAGTTGTCTGTTCCGAATGGCAGCCATATGCTGTTAACAACATCGCTTGTATTTATATAGTCTTCGTTTGCAACTGATGTCTGATGTACTTCGTACTCCTCAAGTTCCTCATTCCATATTGTATAGACCTCATAGTCTTCAAGATTGAAAATCCCTTCAAGCCTACTGTCCAGCCTTTGATATGTTCTGCTGGCGGCTATAGTCATACCCAGCCTAAGTGTGGGGTCGTAGTGCTCCCACCATAAATTCAAAAGAGCGTATCTGTCTTCAATGTCGATATCGTTTTCCGTCAGTCCGGGAACATCTTCACGCTCTCCATACCTGATAAGCCATTCTTTTATTGCAATCCGGTCATCAGCACTTAATTTGTTGAGGATACGACTTTCGTCGGCATCACTCAGCCTGAATCTATATACCTGCCTACCCTCAAGACCAAGACTGTCATATAAGGAAATATATGTCCCCGGCTTAACGAATGAGTTGAACCCTATCATAGCAAGAGGATTACCGGGATTAACCAAGGGATAAATAATTACAAGGAGCAATATCGACATGATAATGATAAATCCGGTCATGAACTTACCTGAACGTAAAACTTGTCGAAGTTGGTTTTTCATAGTCTTTCACTCCCCTCTCTATTCAAACTGTGCGGCTTTGACTCGCGGGTCAATAAGGCCGTAGATTATATCCAAAATAAATACCACTGCAAGTACCATAACTGTAATGATTAAAGTCGCTCCCGATATCAGAGGATAATCTCCCGAGCGTACAGCAAGCATTATTGTTGTGCCAAGTCCCGGGTATGAGAAAATGATTTCTGCGACTATAGCTCCGCCAATCATTGTACCTATCGAAAGTGCAAGACCTGTAACCTGCGGCAGCATGGCGTTACGGAAGACATATCTGACGATTTTACGGTCTTTAATACCCATGTAACGACTGTATTTAACATAGTCTGCGTTGAGTTCATATATTGACATTGAGCGCATTCCCAGTGCCTGTCCACCTATTGATATGAGTACAATTGACAGGAACGGGAGCCACCAATGCTCTACAGCGGATGTAAAAAACGTCCAGCTTGCATGAGGTATCATGTCAAAAGCATACCCCCCTGCAACAGGGAACCATCCCAGATTAATTGCAAATACAGATAGTAAAATAACCGCCATACCAAAAGCGGGTACACCCCCGACAAACAGCATAATCGGCATTAATGCTTTGTCGAAGCCCTTACGTATATATGCCGCAAGTGCTCCAATCACATTTCCTATTATCCAACCAAACATGATTGCAGGAAATTGCAAAGAAAGAGTCCATGGTATTGCAGAACCTATAATATCCGCAACAGGACGCGGATAACGACTGAAACTCAGTCCCATATCGCCCCGAAGTAAATTACCTATGTAAATAAAGAACTGTTCAAATACAGGTCGGTCAAGCCCGAACGCACGCTCGTATCTTTCATACATATCCTGTAGAGCTGCCTGATCATACACTCCTTGTGCAACTCTGGAGACAATACCGGCGATAGGGTCACCCGGCATTAGACGCGGCAGAAAGAAGTTTAATATAACGGCAGCTACAAGTGTTATAAGCAGCCATATAATTTTCTTTGAGAAATACTTAAAATAGCCGTTTCTGAGCAGACGCGATACTGCACCTGCCGGAACGTCATTGGCATTAATTTGTTCGCTCATGGATATACATCCCCCTCGTAACTAAATGTGGAGTTTTATGTTATAAGCTTCTATACAAGGAAGGCGGCTATGCTTTTTTAACACAGCCGCCTTCACGGGATAGATTAAGTTATCCTACAAGCTCGAGGTTGTAGAGGTCTGCAATCGCATAACCGTTCAGACAAATCATCGGAGGCACGTTTCTGCCGTCGTTTGCATCGGTGAAGCCTGTCCATACTGATTCATTAACAGCGTGGAACAGTGCCGGACGATACATTAATCCGAATGACGGAATGTCTGTCAGATAAATCTCAACAAGCTCTGTGTACATGTTTTTGACTTCTGCTTGATTTGTTGTAACCGGGATGAGTGCAAGAAGCTCCTCAACGCGATCATTACTGTAACCGCCCCAGTTTCCTGACCAGTTAACGCCCCACTCGAGGTATTCGTTTGTCATAAGGTTACGAATACGGCTCCAGGGTTGTGCCGGTGATGCCGAGTCTGTCCACATCATAAAGATGTCGTACTTTTCGGGATGTCCCGGAACTGTGACGATTGTTTGGTATACGTCCCATTCGGGGAAGTATGTTGTAAGCTCGATACCGATTGCTTCGCCTGCAGCTGCTACGATTTCCATAGCTGCTTCCCAGTCAGACCAACCGTGCGGGCAACTTACTTGATATGACATTCTTTCACCGTCGATTGTACGGAAGCCGTCATCGCCTTTTTCTAAGCCTATTGAATCAAGAAGAGCATTTGCTTCGTCGATTTGATTTCCTACCCATTGGAGATCGGCAACATCAGCTTGGTTATACATTGCTTGCTCACCGGGAGTCGGATTCATCAATGAACGCGGTACTTGTGCAAATGTCGGGCTTTGGTTTGTCATTGCGTTTGCAATGATAAGGTCGTAGTCAACAGCAATTGCAATTGCTCTGCGGACTTCAACCATTTCAAGACCCGGCTTCGGATTCTCAAGGTTAAAGAATGCTGTCGGTATGCTCAGTGCAACACCGTAGGGTGCTTCTTCGTAGTATGTTGAAATCGGTAAGCCTTGCTCAAGCCAGAGATTTTGAACGTTTGCAATGAAGTTTTGGCTTACGTCAACTTGACCTGCCTGGAATGCAGCGTCGCCTGCGGCGTTATCTTCGAAGAGATTGTGTGCCAGATACTTAGGTGCAGGAAGCTTGCCCCACATTGATGCGTCTTGTCCCCAGTATTCGTCGTTGCGAACCATGATAACAATTGTGTCATCATAGAAGTATGGACCATAAGGACCTGAGAAAACGATATCCTCTGCAGGATCCATTTCCATTGCTTCTGCGTCGCCGCCGTTGCGGGCTATAAGATCTTCAAGCCATGCTTTTTGCATTACGTGGTTTTGAACGAGCCATGTCAGAATTACCAGTGGATTGACAGGGTCACCGTCATCTGTAAGAGCACTCTTAACGAGAACTGTGCTTTCGTCTACTGCGGTAACAGATTCAATAGCACCGGCAAATCCGCCTGCTGCTATTGCTTGAACTTCACCGTCAAGACCCCATGTAAATTCTACGTCATGGGCTGTAACCGGTGTGCCGTCACTCCATTTTGCTGCAGCTTTGATTTTGAAGGTCAGTTCTGTTTGGTCAGCATTCCATACAGGGTCGCCGTCGGCGAGAAGCGGATAGAGTTTACCGTCAAGAATGTTGAACATGTACGGTGATTCCAGCATCGGAATACGTGCACCGAAGTTTTCTTGGTTAAATGCAAGTGCATTGTTCATGCTGGATGAAAATCCGTTCCATCCGTTTGGAGCACCCCAGTTGAGACCGTTGAAATAAAGTGTCTCATTACGGGGAAGTACTCTGATGTCATCGGAGCCCGGGTCATCGGGTGTGTCCGGTGTATCAGGTGTGTCCGGTGTGTCCGGTGTTTGCGGGGTTGGTGTTGATACAGGGTCTTCTGTTTGTCCGCAAGCAGCAACAAATGCGAATACCATGACTACTGCAAGCAACAATGCAAATAAGCGTTTTTTCATTTTTTTCCCTCCATATGTTATTTTTTCTTTTTTATGCAACAATTTTGAGAAATTGTTACATAAGGCAAGAAAACGTTGCAAAACAAAAAGCAGTGCACTAATCGCACTACCCATATATCAATATTTTGCTGCGAATATTATCATTCCCTGCCGTTGTAATATAAGGATAAGGAAGGTAAAATTGGACTTGCTATATTTCTTTATGTACATAAGAAATATAACACTATGGAGGATTAACGGTAATGACAACTGAACCTATCAGAGATAAAAAAGACACAACTGCACTCGTATATTATTATAGGGACCTCAGACAATACAGAAATCACGCATTAATTATTATGGGCTTGTATACAGCTTTGCGGATTAGTGACCTTTTACAGCTAACCTGGGATGATGTTTATGACTACAAAAATAAATGTATTAAAGAAGTCATAAGCCTTTTTGAGCAAAAGACCGGAAAATACAAAATTCTAGCGTTAAATAATGAAATTATTACCGCATTGCAGCTAATGCAATCAGAGACTCCGATACAATCCGGTGAAGCTATTTTCGTTAGCAGAAAAACAAGAAAAGCAATAGGGCGTGTTCAGGCGTATCGTATTATACGCCATGCAGCAGAGGCACTTAACTTCAACAGTCGCGTTTCGTGTCATTCACTGCGAAAAACTTTTGGGTATCATGCGTGGAAAAAAGGAGTTTCACCTGCGATTATAATGGACATCTACAATCACAATTCATTGGCTGTTACGCGCAGGTATTTGGGTATATCTCAAGATGATAAAAATGAAGTATATTTAAACTTAAATTTCATTATATAACCATTGCAGTTTGATGAAACTAAGTTTGTAATATTTATTTAACAAATATGTAAAAATAACTTGCTTTAAAAAGTTGTATATGCTATGGTGATTTAGGTTATATTATTCACGAACTTTTAATAAATAAGATGGAAATAAAATAGGTTCCGAATAATAAAGCCAATATAAAGGGTAACAATTTCTCAAAATTGTTGCATAACAAGAAAAAATTTTTTGGAGGGAAAAAAATGAAGAAACGTTTATTTGCATTGTTGCTTGCAGTAGTCATGGTATTCGCATTTGTTGCTGCTTGCGGACAAACAGAAGACCCTGTAGCAACACCAACTCCCGCACCGCAAACTCCTGATACACCGGACACACCGGATACGCCGGACACAGATGATGGCACTCCTTATGCCACAAGAGAACCGTTTGTAAAACCGGCTGTTGCTGATGACGTTCCGCGCAACGAAACCCTGTGGTTCAACGGTTTCCAATGGGGAAGCTCAAATGGTTGGAATCCGATTTCCAACGAAATGAACAATCCTCTTGCAATCCAGCAAGACCCCGACGGTGCCCGTCTTGTTATGATGGAAACACCATACATGTACAATATGCTCAATAACAGCATGATTCCGCTTATCGCTGACGGCGATTATTCATGGAATGCAGACGGCACAGAACTTAGTTATAAGATTAAAAAAGCAGCACTCTGGAGCGACGCAACTAAAATTACAGCTCATGATGCTGCATTCTCATGGGAATTTGGAACAAAATACTCCCGTGACGGCAACGCAAACTGGACTCCTTATATAGCTGACGTTGTTGCACAAGACGACGAAACAGTTGTAATCAAAGCAGTTCTTGTTGAGCACAATGGTGCACAAGTAGCAGCAAATCCGCTTATGATGATTACATATCTGGGACAAAACTACATCAACCAAAAAGCATGGCTTGAAGCACTTATTGACCGCAATGGCGGCGACATTTCTGCTATGTATGCAGACCCTGCAGAAGACGTTGTATTCTCAGGTCCGTATGCTCCTTACTTTATGGACGATGTCCGTACCATCCTCGTTCGCGACGACGGATACTGGGGTCAGCATGCAGACATGTGGGGTCAGCTTCCTGTTCCTAAGTACATTGCAAACGTTAACTATGAGACAAATGCATCAGGTGACTCTGCAATCGCAGCAGGCGACGTAGACGTCAGCCAGCAGTTCATTATGAATGTTAACTTACTGTGGGAAGAACAAGATTTACCGATTTCAACATATCTGCCGGATGCACCTTGGTTTATTGCAGCGAATATGCCTACAGCATACTTTAACTTAAACAGCCCTGCAGTCGGAATCGACAATCCTGCAGTCCGTAAAGCAATTGCAATTGCTACAGACTATGATTTGATTCTTGCAAACGCAATGACAAATCAAAGCCCATCATTTGCCGACTATCCGCGTTCACTCATGAATCCGACAGCTCCCGAGCAGGCAATGTATAACCAATCCGCAGTAGCAGATCTGCAATGGACAGGTAATGACATTGATGGTGCAAACCAACTTCTCGACGATGCAGGGATTCTGAGAAATCCGGGTAATGGCGGACCGAACGGCGGTTGGCGTGAAATCGATGGCGAAATTTTGTCATTCAAAGTAAGCTGCCCGGAAGGTTGGTCAGACTGGCAAATGGCTATGGAAATTGTAGCTGCTGCAGGTCCTGATATCGGCATTCAACTTGAAACATACTACATCGGTTGGGATATCTATCAAACAATCCACACAGCAGGACACCAAACAGAACTTGATATCTTTATGTTCTCAACACAAGGTATCTCCCCTGCACAACCCTGGAGCCGTATCCGTGCACTTCTGAGCTCTGAGTTTAACGGTCTCGATGGAAACTGGACAGGTAACTTTGGTCAGTATAACAACGACCGTGTTGATGAGCTTATTAAATCAATACCTCTTGAGAAAGACGAAGCTAAACTGAAAGAAATCTACACAGAACTCGTAGAAATCTATCTCACAGACGTTCCGTCATTCTCACTGATGTATCGCCCGGAAAAATTCCATACAGTCAATGAGTCAGTATGGACAGGCTTTACAAATGCAAACGATGGACGTAACGTACCGCCCGTCAACTGTTCAGTTGGTTATGCTATAGCAGACCTCTACAATCTCAGACTTGTTGGATAATTGAATATCTAACCGTGAAGGCGGCTATGGAAGCATGGCCGCCTTCCTTGCATAACAAGAGGCTTTTAGCCGTCAACTCTATAGTATGAGAGGAAATAGCCTATGAAGGGATACAGAAGATATTTTACCAAAAAAATTATTTGGTTTTTAATTACGCTCGTTGTGGCTGTAATACTTAACTTCATTTTACCGCGCCTTATGCCAAATGACCCGGTCAATGCAATGGTCGGCAGAGTAGCACAAGGGGTGAACGACCCTGATGCAATACGTTTGTTATACGAGGAATATCAACGTGAATTTGGTTTAGATAAACCTATTATAGAGCAATTCTTTATTTATGTTGGGAATCTGTTCAGAGGCGAGTTAGGTAAATCATTTATTCTACGTCGCCCTGTTGCCGATATACTAAGTTATGCTATACCATGGTCTGTAGGGTTGCAGTTACCTGCAATTCTAGCGGGATGGATAATAGGCAATATCCTTGGTGCATTAGCTGCCTATATCCGAAAAGGTTTTGATAAAACGCTCATGCCTCTAATGTTGTTTATTGGAGGTGTACCTGCATTTGGTATGGCGATTATATTACTTTCTGTATTTTCACTA